>Ga0207971_100029_pt1 | contig 203540 bp, 186 predicted proteins | sample LakWasMet56_HOW8_2_FD_183890 | JGI IMG/M metagenome (GOLD analysis project Ga0207971, IMG submission 183890) | Freshwater sediment methanotrophic microbial communities from Lake Washington under simulated oxygen tension - Sediment Metagenome... | ecosystem: Environmental > Aquatic > Freshwater... | reverse complement strand
CCAGCGGCGGCGCCAGAATGGTCAGCGGCAGGCGTGCGGTGAAGCGCTCGCAGTACTGGCGGCCCGTGGTGAGCACCAGCAGGCTGGACGCCACCATCTCCGGAATCTGCCCGAAATGCGCGCAGCGCGCGACGATGTTGCGCGAGAGGCCCAGGCCGTCGAGGTGCGCGTCGATCACGCCGCGCGCGCCGGGGTGGGTGGGCGTGGGGGCAATGTGCTCGGCCTGCAGCCAGTCGTCCAGACTCCAGCCGCGGCGCACAGCGGGGTGCTCGCGCGAGACCAGGCACACCACCTCATCGGCAAACAGCTTGCCCAGGTGCAGGTCGCCCGGCGGTTCGGGCCAGTTGCCGATCACCAGGTCGGCCCCGCCATCGGCCAGTTGCGCGTGGTAGTGCGCGTCGGGCGAGAGCGGCAGGATCTCGATCGGGCACAGCGGCGCCTCGGCCTTGATGCGCGCCACCAGCCGAGGCAGAAACAGCGGGTCCAGGTAGTCGCTGGCCGCGACGCGAAAGCTGCGCGTGCTGGTGCGCGGATCGAACCCCCGCGCATCGGAAAACAGCGCCTCGGCGCTGCGCAGAATATCGGCCGCCGGCTCCACCATGCGCAGCGCGGCGTCGGTGGGCACCATGCTGCTGCCCGAGCGCACGAGCAGCGGATCACCCGAGAGCTCCCGCAGGCGCTTGAGCGCGGCAGACACGGCCGGCTGGTGCATGCCCAGGCGGATGGCGGCCCTCGATACGCTGCGTTCAGTGAGCACGGTGTGCAAGACCCTTATGAGATGGAGGTCTATCTTGTCGAAAAGGGCTTGGTCTCTCATAGTTGTTTGCGCATTCGCGTCATATGCTGGCGCTTATGCGGGCCAGCGCAATGCGTTCTACCCTTAGTAACCGCATTTGGAGCGGATCACAAAACTCAGCGAAGCGATCTTGGCAAGGCGCTCTGCCGCAGGCAGTACAAACCGTACGGCAAGGCAGAGCAACAACGCCAAGAGAGTTTTGTTATCCGCTCTCATCCTGTACCGCTGTACCCTTTGCCCATGCGCCCCTTGCACTTCATCCGTCGCGGTCAGCCTGTAGCGCTGGCCAATGTACCACCCGAGCGCACGCTGCTGGAGCTGCTGCGCGAAGACCTGGGCGCCACCGGAACCAAGGAGGGCTGCGGCGAAGGCGACTGCGGTGCCTGCACCGTGGTGCTGGGCGAAATGGAGGGCGAACGCATCCGCTACCGCGCCATCAACGCCTGCATCCGCCTGGCGCATTCCATCGACGGCATGGCGCTGTGGACGGTGGAAGATCTGACCGAAGACCCGCTAATCGAACTGGTGAGCTTGCCCACGGCGCACAAACCGTCGCGAGCGGACGGCGGGCTAGGCGCACGGAGCGCAGGAACCGGAGTGGACCTTGGGGTCCATGAGGATTCCGAGCACCGCGCAACGACGCCCCCCGTTCGCGCAGCAGGTTTGCATCCAGCCCAGGAAGCCATGGTGCAGTGCCACGGCTCTCAGTGCGGCTTCTGCACGCCCGGCTTCGTAATGAGCCTGTTTGCCATGTACCAGAGCCGCTGCTGCCAGGGCGAGGCGATCACGCGCGCCGATGCAGTGCACGACCTGTCGGGCAACCTGTGCCGCTGCACCGGCTACCGCCCGATTCTGGATGCGGCGCAGGCCATGGGCGATCTGCCGGTGCAGGCCGTCAACGAGCCGCGTTTGCTACAACAATTGAAGCTGCTAGCAAACACCAGACAAGCGCTAGAGCCTGATTTGACCTATATTTCTCCGCCCACGGAAGCGGCCTTGCTGGCAGCGCGCGCGGCACACCCGCTGGCGCAGGTGGTGGCGGGTTGCACCGACGTGGGCCTGTGGGTCACCAAGCAGCACCGCCAGTTTGCCCAGGTGCTGGACGTCACCCAGGCGGCCGAGTTGCGCCGCATCGAAGAGGGTGCCGGCCACCTGCGCATCGGCGCCGCCGTGACGCTGGCCGATGCCTTTGGCGCCTTGCAGCAGCACTGGCCCGACGCCCTGCGCTTTGCCGCCCGCTTTGCCGGCTTGCCGGTGCGCAACTCGGGCACGCTGGGCGGCAACGTGGCCAACGGCTCGCCGATTGGCGACTCGATGCCGCTCCTGATCGCGCTGCGCGCCCGCGTCGAGCTGGGCAGCGTGCGCGGCACGCGCGAACTGGCGCTCGAAGACCTCTACACCGGCTACCGGCAAAACGTGATGGCGGCGGACGAGCTGCTCTTGCGCATCCACGTGCCGCTGCCCCAGCCCAACGAACGGCTGCGTGCTTACAAGGTATCGAAACGCTTTGACGACGATATTTCAGCGGTTTGCCTGGTCTTGAACCTCACCATCGAGAACGGAGCGGTACAAGCCGCATCGATCGGCGCAGGCGGTGTCGCCGCAACACCGGCCCGCGCCCGCGCGGCCGAGGCGGCGCTCGTCGGCCAGCCCTGGAGCGAAGCCACGGTGCAGGCCGCCGCCGCCGCGCTGCAGGCCGAGTTCGATCCTATCTCGGACATGCGCGCCAGCAGCGCCTACCGCCGCGCCATGCTGGCGGCCCTGCCCCAGCGCTTCTGGCTGGAAACCCAAGGCGGCGCGCCGGCCAGCCTGGACCTGCTGGCCTTGGACGAATTGCCATGACTGCACGCGATGGGCTTTCTGTGAGCCGCGATGCCGTGGCCGATCCCGTAGCAATGGCCGCCGACACCATCGCTGAGCTGCCCCTTTCGCCGCATGGCCACGCCGCTGCTGCGTCGCCGCGCGCCTTGGGCCATCCGCATGCGCACGAGAGCGCCCGTGCCCAGGTGGCGGGCAACGCCAGCTACATCGACGATCTGCCCGAACTCAAGGGCACGCTGTACGCCGCGCCCATCCTGTCCAAAGTGGCGCACGGGCGCCTGAACGGCGTGGACGCAGCCGCCGCATTGGCCATGCCCGGCGTGCGCGGTGTCGTACTGTCGGCCGATATTCCCGGCGACAAGCTGCTTGCCGCCTTTGCGCACGACGAGCCGGTGTTCGCTTTTGAGACCGTGCAGCACGTAGGCCAGGTGATTGGCGTGGTCGTGGCCGAATCCGTCATGCAGGCGCGCCGCGCCGCGCGCGCGGTGCAGGTGGACATTGCCCCCCTGCCGGCGGTGCTGGACCCGCGCGCGGCGCACGCGCAGCAGAGTTACGTGCTGCCGCCGGTGTTCGTGCGCCGGGGAGCGCCCGACACCGCGATGGCGAGCGCGCCGCACCAATTGAGCGGCAGTTTCGATGTGGGCGGCCAGGAGCACTTCTACCTGGAAGGCCAGATCGCCTACGCCCTGCCGCTGGAGCAGAACCAGTGGTGGATTCATTCCAGCACGCAGCACCCCGGCGAAGTGCAGCACTGGGTGGCCCACGCACTGGGCATCGACAACCACGCCGTCACCGTGCAGTGCCGGCGCATGGGCGGTGGTTTTGGCGGCAAGGAGACGCAGGCCGGCCATCTGGCGGTGTGGTCCGCCGTGGCGGCGCACAAGTTCGGCGCGCCGGTCAAGCTGCGGCTCGACCGCGACGACGACTTTCTGGTCACCGGCAAGCGCCACCCGTTTTCCTACGACTATGAGGTGGGTTTTGACGGGCGCGGCCGCATCACGGCGCTGGTGCTGACCATGTTTGCCAATTGCGGTTTCTCCGCCGACCTGTCCGGCCCGGTGGCGGACCGCGCGGTGTTCCACTGCGACAACGCCTATTTCCTTGAAAACGTACTGGTGGCGTCTTACCGCTGCAAGACCAACACGCAAAGCCACACCGCGTTTCGCGGTTTTGGCGGCCCGCAGGGCGTGATTGCGATCGAGCGCATTCTGGGCGACATCGCCGGTGCGCTCGGGCTCGACGCCTTCGACGTGCGCATGGCCAACCTCTACAGCGACGAACCACTGGCCGACGGCAAAGGCAAGCGCGACACCACGCACTACCAGATGCAGGTGGAAGACAACATCCTGCACGCGCTGCTGCCCGAGTTGGAGCAAACCTGCAACTACCGCGCGCGAGCAACCGAGATTGCTGCCTGGAACGCCCGGCAGACGGCACTGCGCCGCGGCATCGCGATCACGCCGGTCAAGTTTGGCATCAGCTTCACCGCCACTTTGTTCAACCAGGCGGGCGCGCTGGTGCATGTGTACACCGACGGCAGCGTGCAGGTGAACCACGGCGGCACCGAGATGGGACAGGGCCTGCACACCAAGGTGGCGCAGATCGTGGCGGACGAGCTGGGCGTGCCGATGGCGCAGGTGCTGGTGACGGCCAGCGACACCAGCAAAGTGCCCAACGCCAGCGCCACGGCGGCGTCTAGCGGCACCGACCTCAATGGCCGCGCGGCGCAGTTCGCCGCACGCAACATCCGCGACAACCTGGCCTCTTTCGTCTGCGGGCTTGACACCTGCGGCGCCGGCGAAATCACGTTTGCGGGTGGCGAGGTCATCTCGCCCAAAGGCCGGCGCAGCTTCAACGAAGTGGTCAAAGAGGCCTATGCCAACCGCATCCAGCTCTGGAGCGACGGCTTCTACCGCACGCCGAAAATCCATTACGACAAAACGACGCTGACCGGGCGCCCGTTCTTCTACTTCGCCTACGGCGCCGCCTGCACCGAGGTGGTGATCGACACGCTTACCGGTGAGAGCCGGGTGCTCAAGGTGGACATCCTGCACGACGTGGGCCACAGCATCAACCCGGCCATCGACATCGGGCAGATCGAAGGCGGCTTTGTCCAGGGCATGGGGTGGCTGACCACCGAAGAACTGGTCTGGAAGGCCGACGGCGCGCTTGCCACGCACGCGCCCAGCACCTACAAGATTCCTGCCACCGGCGACATCCCCGAGCATTTTCGCATCGCCCTGTGGCCCGAGGCCAACCGCGAAGACAACGTGGGCGGCAGCAAGGCTGTGGGCGAACCGCCTTTCATGCTGGCGGTCAGCGTGTACGAGGCGCTGCGCCACGCAATTGCCGCCGCGCGGCCCCAGGACGGCGACGCGGCGTGGATCCCCATTGCGCTTCAGGCACCGGCCACGGCCGAGAGCGTGCTGCGGGCGCTGGGGCGGTTGCCCGCCTGAGCATTCTCATCGGGCGATGGCGGCGGCACGAACACAAAAATAGTGACGTTTTCGGCCTCTAGCGCATATTTCACAAGCGTAGTGCGCTATTTATTTAATAGCACTTCGTGTTCCGTGGCCGCTGGCTCAGGCCTGTCTACCGGCATCACCACACAGTTGCGCCCGGCGCGCTTGGCCTGGTAGCAGGCCATGTCGGCGGCGTGCAGCACGGCGGCCACATCGCGCAACTGCGCCGTCAGTGGCACCAGGCCAATGCTGACCCCCAAGGTGAAGCTGCGCCCGCCATACACCGGCTCCCAGGCACGCACCGCCGCACGCAATTGCTCAGCCACTGCCAGGCCGTGGGCGGCCGAGCAGTTGGGCAGCACCACCACAAATTCGTCTCCGCCCAGGCGAGCCACCCAACCGGCCTGGCGCACCTGGGCTTCGAGCAGACGGGCAACATGCTCCAGCACATCGTCGCCCGCAGTGTGACCGGCAATGTCGTTGACCACCGTGAAGTGGTCCAGATCCAGGTACATCACCACACCGCAGAGCGCCTCACCGTGCGCTGCGACGCTCTCGTCGAGCCCCAGCAGCACGCCGCGCAGGCGCTCTTCAAACGCACGGCGGTCGGGCAGGCCCGTAATGGGGTCGTGCAGGCGCTCGTGCCGGCGCTGGCGGCGCGCTTCGTGCACCGCCGTCAACTCCTCCAGAATCCAGACGATGCCGGCCGACATGCCTGGTGCCTCGGCGGCGCGGCCCTGCACCCGTGCCCAGACGGGGCTGCCGTCCTTGCGTGCGAAGCACAGGTCACCGTCAAAGGCGCCGTGAGCGGCGAACGCCGCCCGGGCCCGCTCCTCTCCCTGGGCCCAGGCCGCGTCCGACGCATACAGCGCGCGCACCGGCTGGCCAAGGAGTTCGTCGGTGTTGTAGCCCAGCATTTGCGCTGCCTGGCGCCCGAGCATGCTCAGGCGGGCCGCGCGCGTGATGACGATGCCCACCGGAGCATGGTCCAGGATGGCCTGCAGGCTTCCCGTCAACGCACTGTCGCGCAGCGCCTGACCGCTGCGCTCCAATACCAAGCTGTCAAGCAGCTGCGTCAGCGTGCCTACTTCGTCGCCCAGAAGGGGCGCGGGCGCTATCGAATCCTCAAAATCTCCCTGCTGCGCCAAGCCCCATGCCCGCTCGCGCAGGCGCGCCAGCGGCTGCATCTGCCAGAGGCTGAGCAAAGCCCCCAACAACGCGATCAGGCCCACCGCCAGCACCGCGAGCCACCAGGCCCGGCGCTGCGTGCCCTCCAGCGGCGCGAGCAGAGCCTGCGCTTCGCTGACACGGGCCACCGTCCACTGGGGAAGCGGCATCTGGGCCAGACTGACGACGAAGCCCGGAACGACTTCGGTGCGACCCGGTGCGGCAGCCGCCTCATTCTGTGCAGACCAGACTTTATAGGCCTGTGCCAAGCCCGGCTCGTCGCTGATCTTTCCCAGTACGCGGCGTGGATCGGGATGGGAAAGAATCGTCCCGTCGCTTGCAAACACGACCAGACGCGAACCCGACTGCTCCGGCGGCGCCATGGAAGCGGGCAGCAGGCCTTGCGATTGCAGGCGCAGCGCCCCCGCCACGACGCCGGTGAGCGATCCGTCCGCCCCATGCAGCGGCTGCGTGAACATGACGCGCGCATCGCCCGTCCGGCTGCCGACCAGCTCGGAGACGATGGGCTTGCCGTCCATCAGGGTGCGCCGCAAGGCTTCGCGCTCGGCCGGCTCCAGCGCCGCAGCCTCGCCCTGCACGCCATACTGCAGATTCACCCTGAGCGTGCCATCGGCCCGCGCGACCTGCATGGCGTCAAAAAACTGTACCGCTGGCAGGCCTTGCTGCAAGAGCCACTCCAGCGAGGACGGCGCCTCGAGCATCTGGGGCGTAATCCCTGCGGCCACCGTGCGCAGCACCTTCTGACTTTGCTCTATTTTGCTGGCCAGAACGCGTGCCAGTGTCTGCACCTCATCGCCCTGCTGGCGCATCACGCGCTGCAGCGCTTCGTCGGCAGCGGCCCGGGTGGCAATCCAGCCTGAGGCGGCTCCGGCCACCAATGCGGCCCCCATCAGCAGTGCCGCAAGGCGCAAAGCCAGCGACCCGGGCAGCACAAAACCCTGCAGTGGAGTGTGCCCGCTCATGGTCCGAGGCACGCAAACGAAGGGGTGCCGATAGAAGGAAAGAACGAAAGCGTGATCGCAGACATGGCTGACAATCAATATACGCAGCGCTGCGATGGCAGGCGCTTGGGTAGAACCCGCAAACGCGGACTATGAAAACCCTGAGTGGAGCAGGCGACAAGGACCGCGCGGCCTTGCTAGTGTGCAGTCCCGTAAATAGTTGCCTGAAATGAAATCGATGGATTCGTGCTCAGGACAAGGCGCAAACCGCAGTGATAGCCATTGCTATCACGAGGATTTGCAACGCGGTACTGGGCACGAAGGCGCTGTTTTCTAGGCAATGTATTTGCGGGACAGCACGCTAGCCGCCAGCGACCAGTTGAAGCGCACGCGGCTCGGGCAGCTTGAGTACATTGCCCGACCCCAGAATCAACCCATGCTCGCGCAGACTGCGCAGCACCCGCGAGAAGGTTTCGGGCGCGATGCCCAGTTGGGCTGCGATCAACCGCTTGCGCTGATGCAGCGTCACGCTCATCGTGCCGCTGGCGTCGTTCTGGGCATGGCGCAGCAACCACTGGGCGCAGCGCGCCTCGGCGTCCTGTGCCAAGCGGCTGACGGCCAGTTCGGTTTGCTGCCGGTAACCCGCGGCCAGATCGTGCAACAGGGTTTGCGCCGCACCGGGGAGCGATTCCAGCGCGGAGCGAAACTGTGCCAGGGGCTGGCGGCGCAACTGCACCCGGGTTTCGGCCACCATGTCAACGGCGCAGGGCTGGCCCAGCATGGCAGACGCGGCATCGAGCCAGAACGGGCCTTCCACCACGCCCAACTGCTGGCGCACCTGGGCGCCATCGTGTACACACAAAAGAACGCGTCCATGCAGCAGGTGCAGGACATCGTCGGGTTGCTGTTGGCGTTGCCGCAGCACCTCGCCAGGCGCCGCAGTTTCTACGTCGGCGGAGGGGTGGGAAGAGAGAAGAGGCAACATCCGGGCCACTTTGCAAGGCAGCCCCCAATGAGGTATTGCGCAAAATCAAACCTGGGGCTCGCAAAGTCGCACCCGCCGGGCCACTTTGCTTTGCATCAAGGCATTCGCCCCTGCTGCGATGCAGCATTGAACGTTCAGCCCCCCGCCAGCTCCGTTTTCTCGGGAGTCCGCCAGCCGCCGCCCAGGGCCTTGTAGAGCGCCACTTCGTTTTGCTGGCGCGCCAACTGAATCTGCGCGAGCGCCTGCTGCGTGGCAAACAGCGCGCGCTGGGCGTCGAGCACATCGAGGTAGCTGGCAATGCCGTTGCGGTAGCGAAGATCGGCCAGGCGGAAGCGCTCGGATTCGGCACTGGCCTGCGCTTGCGTGGCGCTCACTTGGTCGGCCAGCGTGGCTCGGCTGGCCAGCGCGTCGGCCGCCTCGCGGAACGCCACCTGGATGGCCTTTTCGTACTGGGCCACGGCCGCTTGGCGCGCGGCCAGCGCGGAGTCGAGGTTGGCCTGGTTGCGCCCACCATCAAAAATCGGCAGCAGTGCCTGCGGCGCCAGGGTCCAGCCCCATGCGCCGTTCTTGAACAAGCCCGAAAGCGCGCTGCTGGCCGTGCCGGCGCTGGCGGTCAGCGCCATGCGCGGAAAGAACGCCGCGCGCGCAGCGCCAATATTGGCATTGGCCGAGCGCAGTTGCTGCTCCGCCTGGCGCACGTCCGGTCGGCGGGTCAGCAAGTCCGAAGGCAAGCCGGCGGGGACATGGGCAAACGCAATGACCGGCTGCGCACCGGTGTGCAGCAAATCGTCCGGCAATGGCGCGCCGGCCAGCAGCGTGAGCGCATTCACGTCCAGCGCGCGCAGGCGCCGCTGCTGCGCGAGGGTGGCGCGCGCCGCCGCCGTGAGCGATTCGGCCTGGCGCAGGTCGAGCGCCGAACTCACGCCTTGGTCAAAGCGCAGTTGGGTGAGCCGCAAGGAGTCGTCCCGCGTGGCCAGGGTGCGCTCGGTCAAGGCAAGCAGCGCGTCATTGGTTTGCAGGCTCAGCCAGGCGTTGGCGAGCGCCGCCACCAAGCTGGTCTGCACGGCGCTCCGCGCTTCCTGCGTGGCGAAATACTGCGCCAGCGCCGATTCCTCCAGGCTGGCGATGCGGCCAAAGAAGTCGATTTCCCAGGACGCCAGGGCAACGCCCGCCGAATACGTGCTGGTGATGCCTCCGCTGCCATTGGCCGCCGGTTGGCGGTTGCCACTGGCGGCCAGATTCAGGGTCGGCGTGCGGTCCGCAGAGCGGATCTGGTACTGGGCGCGCGCCTGTTCGATGGCCAGCGCTGCCACCCGCAGGTCGCGGTTGCCGTCCAGGGCCCGTGCCACGATGGCGCGCAGGCGCGCGTCCTGCACGAAGTCCTGCCAGGCAATGTCTGCCGCCGGCCGGCTGTCCACGGCACCGACCGCTGACTCCGGAAACTGGGCAGGGATCGGAGCATCAGGCCGCTGGTAGCTTGGAACAAACGAGCAGCCCGCAGCCAGCATCGCGAGTGCGCTGACTGCCAGCCGGGTGCGGCACGGGCGCAGGGAAAGGGACGGCATCTTGGCCTTAAACATGGTGGTCCTCCGCCACGCTTTGCTGGTGCGCATGCTGGGCATCGAACTGGCGCTGGCGCGCACTGCCCTTGAACAGGCCGCGCACCAGCACGAAAAAGATGGGAACGAAAAATACCGCCAGCGCAGTGCCGGTCAGCATTCCGCCAATCACGCCAGTGCCGATGGCGCGCTGGCTGGCCGAGCCGGCGCCGGTTGCCAGCGCAAGCGGCAGCACGCCCAGGGTGAAGGCCATGGAGGTCATCACGATCGGGCGAAAGCGCAAATGGGCGGCCGCCAGAGCAGCCTCCATGGCGCTCTTGCCCTGGGCCTGCAGGTCCTTGGCAAACTCGATGATCAGGATGGCGTTCTTGGCCGACAGACCAATGATGGTCACCAGCCCCACCTGGAAGTACACGTCGTTCGCATAGCCGCGCAGCAGCGTGGCGAGCAGAACGCCAAGAACTCCCAGCGGCACCACCAGAATGACCGCAAGTGGAATGGTCCAGCTCTCGTACAGCGCCGCGAGGCACAGAAACACCGCCAGGATGGAGAAGGCATACACGATGATCGCCTGGGAGCCAGCCAACTTTTCCTCGCGCGACTGCCCGGTCCACTCGTAGCCGAAACCGGCGGGCAACTGGCTGGCGAGGCGTTCCATCTCTGCCATGGCTGCGCCGGTGCTCTGACCGGGCGCCGCCGAGCCGCTGATGCGCATCGCCGGGTAGCCGTTGTAGCGCACGGTCTGCATGGCTCCCGCCACCCAGTGCGTCGTGGCAAAGGCAGAAAACGGCACCGCCTTGCCCTGTGCATTCAGCACATTGAGCGCGAGCAGGTCATCGGGCTGCATGCGGGCCGGCGCATCGGCCTGCACCACCACGCGCTGGAGGCGTCCGGCGTTCGGAAAGTCGTTCACATAGGCCGAGCCGAGGGCCGTGGAGATGGCGCTGCTGATGGCCTCGTACGGCACGCCCAGCGCACTGGCGCGGGCGCGGTCAATGTCGATCTGCAATTGCGGTGCGTCTTCCAGCCCGTCGGGTCGCACCTGGCTGAGCAATTTGCTTTGCGATGCCATGCCGAGCAGCTGATTGCGCGCAGCGAGCAGCGCGTCGTGCCCAAGCCCCCCACGGTCCTGCAGGCGGAAGCTGAAGCCCGAGGCCGCCCCGAGCTCGGGAATCGGCGGTGGGCTGAGCGGAAAAATGAACGCGTCGCGGATGCCCGAGAGCGCGCCAAACGCCCGGCCCGCAATTCCCTCTGCGGAGCTGCCGGGCTCTTTGCGCTTGTCCCAATCGGTCAAGGTGATGAAGGCCAACGCCGCGTTCTGTCCCTGGCCTGAGAAGCTGAAACCCAGCACGCTCACCATGCTTTGCACTTCGGGCTGCTTGAGCATGAAGCCTTCGACCTGCTCCATCACGGCCTGGGTGCGGCCCAGGGTGGCGCCCGGGGGAAGTTGCACGTTCACCAGCATGGTGCCCTGGTCTTCGTTGGGCAGGAAGGACGTCGGCAGGCGCATGTACACCACCGCCGCCGCCGCGCCAATCGCCAGGTACAGGATGAGCGTGCGCGGTGCGCGGCGCAGCACACGCGCCACCACGCCTTCATAGCCATGCGTGGTGCGCGAGAAGCCCCGGTTGAACCAGCCAAAGAAGCCGCCCTTGGCATGGTGGTGGCCTGCCTCCACCTGCTTGAGCAGGGTGGCGCAGAGCGCCGGGGTCAGCGACAGCGCGAGGAACGCGGAAAACGCAATCGACGCCACCATCACGGCAGCGAACTGGCGGTAGATGTTGCCCACCGAGCCCGAAAAGAACGCCAGCGGTGTGAACACCGACACCAGGACCACCGTGACGCCGATGATGGCGCCGGAAATTTGGCCCATGGCCTTGCGGGTCGCTTCCAGAGGGGGCAAGCCCTCCTCGCTCATGATGCGCTCGACGTTTTCCACCACCACGATGGCGTCGTCCACCACGATACCAATCACCAGCACCATGCCGAACATGGTCAGCACGTTGATGGAAAAGCCCAGCGCCAGCAACGTGGCAAAGGTACCCAGCAGCGCCACCGGCACGACGATGGTCGGAATGATGGTGTAGCGCAGGTTTTGCAGAAACAGGAACATCACCAGGAACACCAGAGCCACGGCTTCCGCCAGCGTCACAGCCACCTGGGTGATGGAAATCTGTACGAAACGCGAGCTGTCGTAGGGAATCGACCACTTCATGCCTTGCGGGAAAAAGCGCTCGAGCTCGGCCATCTTGGCGCGCACCGTTTTGGCCGCTGCCAGGGCGTTGCCGGACGGCGAGAGCTGAAGGCCCACGCCCACGGAAGGCTTGCCATTGAGGCGGGCCGACGTGGCATACGACTGACCCCCCAGCTCAATGCGCGCCACATCCCGCAGGCGCACCGTGCTGCCATCGGCATTGGCGCGCAGCGTGATGCCGCCAAACTCCTCGACGCTGCCCAACTGGCCGTTCACCACCACGGTGGCCGAAATGCCCTGGCCGGCCACGTTGGGCAGGCTGCCGATTTCCCCGGCCGACACCTGCACGTTTTGTGCGCGGATAGCCGCCGTGACGTCGGCGCTGCTGAGGTTGAAGCCCAGCAGCTTGTTGGGATCTATCCAGATCCGCATGGCACGTTCGGTGCCAAACAGCTGCGCCTGGCCAATGCCGGGCAAGCGCTGCAGTTCGGGCACGATGTTTCGCGACGCGTAGTCGCCCAGTGCCACCGGGTCCCAGTCGGGCGAATCAGACGAAAGCATGGCGAACAGCAAGAAATTGCTGCGCGACTTGTCCACACGCACGCCCTGCTGTGTCACCGCGGCCGGCAGGCGCGGCGTGGCACGCGAGAGGCGGTTTTGCACATCTACCTGCGCCAGGTCGGCGTTGGTCCCGGGCTGAAAACTCAGCGTGATGGTGCCGGTCCCGTTGGCCTGCGACACCGATTCCATATAGATCAGGCCCGGCGAGCCGTTCATTTCGCGCTCGATGACGGACAGCACGCTGTCTTCCAGCGTCTGCGCGGAGGCGCCCGGATACGCGGCAGAGACGACGATGGACGGCGGCGCCACGGGTGGGTACTGGGCAATCGGCAACTGCGTAATGGCCACGCCGCCGAGCACCATGATGAACAGTGCGATCACCCACGCAAAGATGGGCCGGTCGATAAAGAATTTCGCCATGCTGTGCGCCTCTTAGCGCTTTGCGGCGCTGGACGGGGCTGCAGCGGCCGATGGAGCACTTGCTCCGCCCACCGGCACAGGCGCACCAACCGCTGGCGGCATACTGGCTGCACCAGCGGGTGCACCAGCCACTTGCGCGCCTGGTGGCGTCCAAGGCACAGGCTTCACGGGCGCGGTGCCGCGAATTTTCTGGAAGCCATCCACCACCACTTGCTCGCCCTTTTCCAGGCCTTCCAGCACGACCCAATTCCCATTTTTCTGGCCGCCCAGCTTGACCTTGCGCTGCTGCGCCTTGCCGTCGGCCGCCACTACCAGCACGCTGTCTCCGCCGGCGGCACGCGTCACGGCCTGCTGCGGCAGCAGCACCGCGTTGCGGGCCTGCGCCTGCTCCAGCCGCACGCGCACGTACAGGCCGGGCAGCAATCGCATGCCGGGGTTGGGCACCTCGGCGCGCAGCGTGATCTGGCCGGTGCTGGCATCTACCGTCAAGTCGGAAAAAAGCAACTTGGCGGGCTCGCCATATTCGGTGCCATCTTCCAACACCAGGCGCACGCTTGCAGCGTCAGTGCCGCTCGCGCGCTTGAGGCGCCCCATCTCCATGGCGCGGCGCAGCTCCATGACCTGGGCGGCCGACTGGGTGAAATTCACATACAGCGGGTTGATTTGCTGCACCACTGCCAGAGGCGTGGCTTCGCCCTGACCTACCAGAGCCCCTTCGGTCACCAGCGCACGGCCAATGCGGCCGGAAATAGGCGCCACCACGCTGGCGTACTTCAGATTGATTTGCGCCGTGGCGATGGCCGCCTTGGCAGCGGCCACGTCGGCCTGACCGGCTTGCTGTGCGGCGACCGCGTTGGCATATTCCTGCTGGCTGACGGCGTTGGCCTCCAGCAGCGGCTTGTAGCGCCCCGCCAGCGCGCTGCTTTGCGACAGATTGGCTTCGGCGCGCGCCAGCGTGGCCTGCGCACTCTGCACCGCCGCCGCGTAGGGAGCCGCGTCAATGCGGTACAAGGGCTGGCCGGCTTTGACGTCGCTGCCCTCGCGGAACAAGCGCTCCTGGACGATGCCGGCGACGCGGGCACGCACCTGCGCCACGCGCGACGCTTCGAGGCGGCCGGGCAACTCCGTCAGCAGGCCCACATCGCGCGGCTCTACGGTGATCACACCGACTTCTGGTGGCGGCATGCCGGCGCCGGGCGGGCCTTTGGGCGCTTCGCTCTTTCCACACGCGACCAGTGCCAGAGCAAGGCCGCATGCCAGCGCCCCCCGGCTGAGGGAAAGGTGGAGCGCACGGGGCTGGGCAGGGAACGCGGGAACCAGCGTGGCGCGTTGCAAATCGGGCATGGAGAATCTTTCGAAAGTGCGGCAAGGCCTTGCGGGCAAGCGCGCCAGTCTAGTAGCACTTGGCAAACTGCGTACGCCACGAAGCAAAGCAGGGGCAGCAGCCGCCAGAAGCAAAAATTATACATACAACCATGAATGTATGTACTATTGCCTCATGGCTTTCCTACGCTCCCATGGCCCGTCGCACCAAGGCTGACGCCCAGATTACCCGCGCCGCGCTGCTGGATGCGGCGGAACTGCTGTTTGACGAACGCGGCGTGTCGCGCACCTCGCTGGCGGACATTGCTCAGGCGGCCGGCACCACGCGGGGTGCCATTTACTGGCACTTCGCCGACAAGGCGGCCTTGTTCGACGCCATGGTCGAGCGCGCAACCGAGGCCTTGGTCGGGGCGCCGATGGCCGACGAGACGGCCGACATCGCTGAAGTCTGCCGAGGGCTGTTGGCGGGCCTGACGGGCATTGCCACGCGGCCGCATCTGCGGCGGGTGATGCGCATTGCCATCCACCGCGTGGAATACGTGGGCGAGCTGGGCGGCGCGCAGGCACGGCATTTGTCGTCGCACCGCGAGTGGATGGCGCGCAGCGAGCGAGCGCTTGCCAGAGCCTTCGCCCAGCAGGCAGGGCCAGCGCCCATAGGCAGCGCCCTGGCGGCCACCGGCCTGCAGGCTTTGGTCGAGGGCCTGCTGCAAAGCTGGCTGCTGGACCCGGACGCCTTCGATCTGGTGGAAACCGGACGCGCCTGCTTGGCCAACTGGCTGCGCGGCCTGGGCCTGAACGACCAAGCTTGCACGGCACAGGCGTAGCGGCCAGTGCGCAGCGCGGTGTCCGCACTTGCGGGCGCTTACTTCGCCGGCGCGCCTGCCTCAAACCACTGGCCAATCAGCGCGCGTTCTGCGTCGGTGATGCCCGTGGCATTGTTCATGGGCATGAGTTTTTGCACCACCACCTGCTGGTAGATCGCCTGGGCGTGCTGCTTGGCCAGCGCTGGTGAATCCACGCGCATGTTCTTCATCTGCACCTGGGTGCCATGGCAGAGGTAGCAGCGCTGCTCGAAGATTTTTTGCACCTTTTCATAGCCAATTTGGCTTCCAGCGCTTGCTGCATCTGCGTTACCAGCTATGGAAACAGAAGCATTTGATGCAGTGCCCGACACCGCGGCTGCAGGCACCGGCCGCAGCCAGACGATCACGCCCACGATCACCGCCATGCCCACCAGCGCATACGGCAGCGGGTGCTTGTTGCGTCCGAGCTTGTAGCCGTGGCGCATCACGAAAAACTGCCGGATGGCGGCGCCGGCAAACATCATCAGAATGAGGATGAGCCAGTTTTGCGGATGGCTCCAGGTGAAGCTGTAGTGGCCGCTCAGCATGGCAAACAGCACCGGCAGCGTGAAATAGGTGTTGTGCACGCTGCGCTGCTTGCCGCGCTTGCCGTGGATGGGGTCCACGGGCTGACCCGCCTTGATTTGCGCCACCACGGTGCGCTGGCCGGGAATGATCCAGAAAAACACGTTGGCGCTCATGGCCGTGGCGATCATGGCGCCCACCAGCAAAAAGGCTGCACGCCCGGCAAACCAGTGGCAAGCGAGCCACGAGGCAATGCACACCAGCACCAGCACCAGAGCACCTACGATGGCGTCGCCATTCTTCTTCTGGCCAAACACCCGGCAAATGGCGTCGTACAGCAGCCAGAACACCACCAGGAAGGCGAGCGCCACGGCGATCGCTTCGGCAGGCGCCCAGTCCATCTTGGACTTGTCTACAAGATAGGTGCTGGCGCTCCAGAGGTAGGACACCGTTAACAGCGAGAAGCCGCTCAGCCAGGTGGTGTAGCTCTCCCAGAAAAACCAGTGCAGATGCTGGGGCAGCTTCGGCGGCGCCACGTTGAATTTGACCGGGTGGTAAAACCCCCCACCGTGCACCGCCCAGAGTTCGCCGCTGACACCCTGGCGCTTTTGCTGCGCGTCCTCGGGCGGCGTGAGGCTGCTGTCGAGAAAGACGAAGTAAAACGACGAGCCAATCCAGGCAATGGCGGTGATGACGTGGACCCAGCGCAACAGCAGGTTGGCCCAGTCAAACAGATAACTTTCCATGGGGTGACCTCCGCGGCGCTTGCGATGCACGCCGCTATATCAACCTGCTCACCACTGCGGGCGCTCTGAGCAGACAAAGAGGTCGCGCACTCGGGACTGGGGCTTTTGGCTCACCCCACCCTGGGCACCGCTGCGACGTAGATGCGAAGTGTATGCAAATTTTGTGTGCAATTCCAGCACCCTGATCGCCATCAGCCCCCGGATTTACCCTCAAACCCAGCGTTCCCTTGTTGCAGCAGCTGCGCCGCAACGGCCACGGCAATCACCTCAGGCTGTTTGCCCAGGATGCCTGGCACCCCGATCGGGCAAGTCACCTTCTGCAGTTCATCGTCTGAGAATCCGCGTCGGCGCAGGCGGCTGCGAAACGTCGCCCATTTGGTGGCACTGCCGATCAGGCCGATGAACGGCAGATCTGCCGCTGCCCGCTGGCGCGTGAGGCAGGCGGCGACGACGTCCAGGTCTTCGGCGTGGCTAAAGCTCATGATCAACACGCTGGAGCCGCTCGCCAGTTGCGGCACGGCGCCGTGCACCGGCTCGGAATGCTCGCACACGACGTTTTCCGGCGCCGGATTTGGAAAAATGCCGTCGCGGCTGTCGATCCAGGTGATCGCGAACGGCAAGGGAGAGAGCACCTGCACCAGCGCATGGCCCACATGGCCACCGCCAAACAGCGCAAGGGGCTGGAGCGCGGGCGAGAGGCGTTTTTGCAGGCTCGCCAGCTCGGCATCCTGCACCGAGAGATTCTCAAACCGCAGGTGCATCACGCCGCCGCAGCACTGACCCAGGCTGGGCCCAAGGGCGTAGCGCAAGGTTTCAATCGCCAGGGGCTTGGGGCGCTGCAAGCGGCTGCGCGCATGGGCCATGGCTTCAAATTCCACATGGCCGCCGCCAATGGTGCCCAGAACCCGGTCTTCAAACACCGCCATCCACGCGCCCACCTCGCGCGGCGCGGAGCCCTGGGTGTTCTCTATCGTCACAAGACAGGCCGGCGCCCTACGAAGACCTTCCAGGAACTGGTGCAAAAATGCCATTGATCAAGCTCCTCTCAATCCATTGCCATGAAACCCGACTCCCCACCGCCCACTGCGCCGCGTAGCCGATGGTTCCGCAGCGGACTCATGGCGTCCATTGCGGCCGTGATCGCCGCCTGCCGCTCGGCCCCCAGTCCGTCTCCCAGCGTGCCGGACGAAGCAGCGCCCCCAGGCACCGTGTCCCACGTCACCGGCCCCGTCCCTGCGGCAGAGGGCTCGGCGCGCCCCTCGGCAGCGAGCAACCCGCGCGCCTACCGCCAGGACGCCGCAACCCATCTCTATGGCCTGAATGCGTCGCGGATCTACAAAGGCCGCTTGCCGCCGCTCCTCTATGCCATTGGGGTGCTGCAAGTGGACATTGACGCCCGGGGCCGTGTGCTGCGCACATCCTGGATGCGCGCGCCGCACCAGGCACCAGAAGTCATGGCCGAAATCGAGCGCACCGTGCGCGCAGCCGCCCCCTTCCCGGCGCCCGCCCGCATGGGCAAGGTCACCTACACCGACACCTGGCTGTGGGACAAGAGCGGCCGCTTCCAGCTCGACACGCTGACCGAGGGCCAAGACTGAGTGCATCCCCCTGAGGCGCTTCGCGCCTTCCCCCTTCTCTCGCATGGCTGCGCCATCCGGGAAGGGGGACGATGCCCTCGCTGCGGGGCGGCCCTTGCTCGGCATCCCTGGCCTGGGCCGCGCCCACTTCATCGCCCGTGTCCTATACCGCACTCGCTGCCCACTCTCGCTACGAACCCCGGTAGGTCGAATAGCTCCACGGGCTGACCAGGAGCGGCACGTGGTAGTGCTGATCGGCATGGGCCACTCCGAAATCCAGACTGACCTGGCCGAGAAAATTCGGCTCGGGCAAAGCCACGCCCTTGTCCTTGAAATAGCGCGCCACATCAAAAGTGAGGCGGTAGGTGCCGGCGCGCAGCGACGCGTTGTCAAACAAGGGCGCGTCGGTACGCCCATCGTGGTTCAGCACCAGATCCTGAAGCAGTTGGGCAGATCCGCCGTTGGTGGAATACAGCGCGACGTGCATGCCTGCGGCGGGGCAGCCGTGCATGGTGTCGAGCACGTGGGTACTGAGTCCCATAGGGGGTTCTCCTGAAGGTGGGAGGTGGAAAAAACAATCGTTGTGCACCAAAAGTGTATACACTTTTGGCAATCGCGCCTATCATTGCTTGTATGGAATCCTCCACCCACGCCATTGTCCAATCGCTGACCCGTGCCATCGTGGAGCACCGCCTGCAGCCCGGCACCAAGCTGGCTGAGCAAAAGCTCGCGGACCATTTTGGCGTCTCGCGCACGCTGGTGCGCCAGGCCTTGTTCCAGTTGGCACAGAACCGCCTGGTCACGCTGGAGCCGGCGCGCGGCGCGTTTGTCTCCACGCCCTCCGCCGAGGAGGCACGCCAGGTGTTTGCCGTGCGCCGCATGCTGGAGACGGAAATGACGCGTGCCTTTGTACGCAGCAGCACGCCCGCCAAGCTCAAGGTGCTGCGCACCCATGTGGCCAGCGAAGCGGCCGCCCTGAGCGCACAAGACGCCAGCGGCCGCACCGAACTGCTGGGCGACTTTCACGTGCGCATGGCCGAGCTGATGGGCAACGACGTGCTGGCCCAGCTGCTGCGCGACCTGATATCGCGCTGTGCGCTCATCACGCTGATGTACCAGAGCGCCAGCGAGGCCGCGCACTCACACGAGGAGCATGCGGAAATCGTCGCCGCGCTGGCGGCGCGCGACGAGGCGCTGGCGGTGCAGCTGATGCACCAGCATTTGGAGCACGTGGAAGCCAGTCTCATTTTCGACCGCGAGCAGCCAGTGAACGAGCTTTCGCTCGCGCTCTCGCCCCTGTGAGAACGCCATGACTTACGACAGCACCCTCCCCTACCCGCGCGACCTCGTCGGCTACGGCCCGAATCCACCGCATGCCCGCTGGCCCGGCGGCGCGCGCATTGCCGTGCAGTTCGTGCTCAATTACGAAGAAGGCGGCGAAAACTGCGTGCTGCATGGCGACGCTGGCTCCGAGCAGTTCCTGTCGGAAATGTTCAACCCCGCCAGTTACCCCGAGCGCCACATCAGCATGGAGGGCATCTACGAATACGGCTCGCGCGCTGGCGTCTGGCGCATCCTGCGGGAATTCCAGCAGCGCGGCCTGCCGCTCACGGTGTTTGGCGTGGCCACGGCGCTGGAGCGCCACCCCGACGTGGCCCGCGCCTTCGTGCAGGCCGGCCACGAGATCGCCTGCCACGGCCTCAAGTGGATTCACTACCAGCATGTGCCCGAAGCCGTCGAGCGCGAGCACATGGCGCAGGCCATGGCGATCATCAAGCGCCTCACCGGCGCGCGGCCCGAAGGCTGGTACACCGGCCGCGACAGTCCCAACACGCGTCGCCTGGCAGCCGACTTCGGCGGCTTTGCCTACGACAGCGACTACTACGGCGACGACCTGCCTTTCTGGATGAAGGTGCGCAAAACCGACGGCAGCGTGGCGCCCCAGCTCATCGTGCCGTACACGCTCGACTGCAACGACATGCGCTTTGCCCTGCCGCAGGGCTACTCGCACGCCGATCCGTTCTTTCAGTACCTGCGCGATAGCTTCGACGCGCTGTATGCCGAAGGCGACCCAGCGGGCCTGGACCGGCCCAAGATGATGAGCATCGGCATGCACTGCCGATTGCTCGGCCGGCCCGGCCGCATCACTGCGCTGCAGCGCTTCCTCGACCACATCGCGCAGCAACCGAACGTGTGGGTGTGCCGCCGCATCGACATCGCCCGCCATTGGGCAGAGCAGCATCCTGCACCGAAAATTTGAACAAAATTGGCCTCTAGCGCTTATCTAGCAAGCATTAGTAGCTCACTTTTTGATAGGAAAACCCCCATGGCCCTGACCCTGCAGGAACTCAACACCGCAAGCCCCGCTCAGGCGCTTGCATGGCTGGATGGCGTGTACGAGCACTCGCCCTGGATTGCAAGCCAAGCCCTGGCCGAGCGGCCGTTTCGCTCGCTCGCCCACCTCAAGCACGCGATGGCAAGCGCGGTGCGCAATGCCGCGCCAGAAGCCCAGCTCGCACTGATTCGCGCCCACCCGGAACTGGCCGGCAAGGCCATGGTGAGCCAGACCCTCACGGCCGAATCCACCCACGAGCAGGGCACGGCAGGGCTGACCGACTGCTCGCCCGAAGAATTTGCGCGCATCCAGCAACTCAATGCTGACTACAACGCGCGCTTTGGCTTCCCCTTCATCCTTGCAGTGCGCGGCCCGCGCGGCACGGGCCTGTCCCGCAGCCAGATCATCGACACCTTTGCCCGGCGCCTGGACAACCACCCCGGTTTCGAGCGCGCCGAGGCGCTGCGCAGCATCCACCGCATTGCCGAAATCCGCCTGGCCGACAAGTTCGACGCCCATCCCGTACTCGGCAACGAGGTCTGGGATTGGCACGAGTCGCTCGCCCGCCATTCCGACCCCGGCTACGCCGAACACGGCCAGCTCACCGTCACCTACCTGACCGATGCGCACCGCGCCTGTGCACAGCGCATCAGCCACTGGATGCGGGACTGCGGTTTTGACGAAGTCGAGATCGACGCCGTGGGCAACGTGGTGGGCAAGTACCACGCGGCAGCATCCGGCGCCAAGACCCTGATGACGGGGTCCCACTACGACACCGTGCGCAACGGCGGCAAGTACGACGGTCGCCTGGGAATCTTCGTGCCCATGGCCTGCGTGCGCGAGCTGCACCGCTCTGGCAAGCGCATGCCCTTTGCCATCGAAGTGGTGGGCTTTGCCGAAGAAGAAGGCCAGCGCTACAAGGCGACCTTCCTGGGCTCAGGCGCGTTGATCGGCCACTTCAATCCGGCGTGGCTGGAGCAGCAGGATGCGGACGGCGTCACCCTACGCGCTGCCATGGAAGGCGCCGGCCTGTGCATTGCCGACATCCCGAAACTGCAACGCGACCCCGCGCAGTACCTGGGCTTCATCGAAGTGCACATCGAGCAAGGCCCGGTGCTGAGCGAGCTGGACTTGCCGCTGGGCGTCGTCACTTCGATCAACGGCGGGGTGCGCTACGTGGGCGAGATGCTGGGCATGGCCAGCCACGCCGGCACCACCCCCATGGACCGCCGGCGCGACGCTGCGGCGGGCGTGGCCGAGCTGCTGCTGTACGTGGAGCAGCGGGCCGCGCAGGACGGGGACTCGGTGGGCACCGTGGGCGTACTGAACGTGCCCAGCGGGTCCATCAACGTCGTGCCCGGCCGCTGTCAGTTCACCCTGGATCTGCGCGCACCGAATGACGCTCAGCGCGACGCGCTCAGCCAAGACGTGCTGGCACAACTGGCAGCCATCGCCGCGCGCCGCGGCCTGCACTATCGGCTGGAGGAATCCATGCGCGCCGCCGCCGCGCCCAGTGCGATCCCCTGGCAACAGCGCTGGGAGCGCGCCGTGGCAGCGTCCGGCATCCCCGTTCACCGCATGCCCAGCGGCGCCGGCCACGACGCCATGAAGCTGCACGAAGTCATGCCCCAGGCGATGCTGTTCGTGCGCGGCGAGAACGCCGGCATCAGCCACAACCCGCTGGAATCGACCACCAACGACGACATGGAGCTGGCCGTGCAGGCCTTCAGCCATGTGCTGCACCAACTTGCCAAGGAACCCGCATGACCGCCACGACCGACTACAGCGCGCTTGACGCCTGGATCGACCAGCATTTCGATGAAGAAGTGGCCTTCCTGCAGGCGCTGGTGCGCGTGCCCACCGACACGCCCCCTGGCAACAACGCGCCGCACGCCGAGCGCACGGCCGAGCTGCTGGCGCCCATGGGCTTCGAGGTGGAGCGCCACGCCGTACCACAGGCCGAGGTGCAGGCGTATGGCATGCAGAGCATCACCAACCTGATCGTGCGCCGCCCCTACGGCCCCGCCGGCAGTGGCCGCACCGTGGCGCTCAACGCCCACGGCGACGTGGTACCGCCGGGCGAAGGCTGGACGCACGACCCCTACGGCGCCGAGATCGTGGACGGCAAGATGTACGGCCGCGCCACCGCGGTCAGCAAGGGCGATTTCGCCAGCTTCACCTTCGCCGTGCGCGCGCTCGAAGCAGTCGCCAGGCCCACACAAGGCGCGGTGGAGCTGCACTTCACCTACGACGAGGAATTTGGCGGCCTGCTCGGCCCGGGCTGGCTGCTGAAACACGACCTCACCCGCCCCGACCTGCTGCTGGCGGCCGGCTTTTCTTATGAAGTGGTGACCGCGCACAACGGCTGCCTGCAAATGGAAGTGACGGTGCACGGCAAGATGGCCCACGCGGCCGTGCCCGACACCGGTGTCGATGCCCTGCAGGGTGCGGTGCATATCCTGAACGCCCTGTACGCACTCAATACCGAGAACCGCAAACTGCGCTCCAAGGTTGCGGGCATTACCCACCCGTACCTGAATGTGGGCCGCATTGAAGGCGGCACCAACACCAATGTCGTTCCCGGCAAGGTCACATTCAAACTTGACCGCCGCATGATCCCCGAGGAGAACGTGGCCGAGGTAGAGGCTGCGATCCGCGCCTGCATCGCCACAGCGGCAGGCGAATGCCCGGGCATCACGGTGGACATCCGCCGCCTGCTGCTGGCCCACGCCATGACGCCGCTGGCGGGCAACCTGCCACTGGTGGAAGCCCTGCAAAAGCACGCTGGCGAGGTGTTTGGCCAAGTGCCGCCGGCCGTGGGCACGCCGCTGTACACCGACGTGCGCCTGTACGCCGAGCAGGGCATTCCCGGCGTGATCTACGGCGCCGGGCCGCGCACCGTGCTCGAATCGCATGCCAAGCGCGCCGACGAGCGGCTTGACCTCGAAGACCTGCGCCGCGCCACCAAGGTGATTGCGCGCTCCCTGCATGACCTGCTGACGCCATCGGCATAAAGGCTTGCTGCGCGCGCTCGCGCGCCGCCCTACACTGGCCGGCGCCTTCTGGCGGCTAGTCTGCTCCGTGCATCCGGTGTCACCCGAAGGCTCCATCAAACCCGAGGAGGCACCATGAAAATTCGACACACTTTGCTCGCCAGCAGCCTTGCGCTCGCACTGCTCAACCTGGCCGCCTGCAACTCTGCCCCCCAGGCGGCCGCCCCACCCGCCGTCCAGCAAACCGCAGCCGCCCAGGCCGCGAGTGCCGCCTACGACTTCGACATGGACGTGTTCCACCCCGTGGTGGCGCACCACGGCATGGTGGCGACCGAGCAGGCACTGGCCTCGCAGATTGGCCTGGACATCCTCAAGGGCGGCGGCAATGCCGTGGACGCCGCCGTCGCCATCGGCTTTGCCCTGGCCGTGGCCTTGCCCAACGCCGGCAACCTGGGCGGCGGCGGTTTCATGATGGTCTACAACGCCAAGACCGGCAAAAGCGTGGCGCTCGACTTCCGCGAAATGGCACCACGCGCGGCGACGCGCGACATGTACCTCGATGCCAAGGGCAATGTGGTGGACGGCAAATCCCTCTACACGCACTACGCGGTTGGCGTGCCCGGCACCGTGGCCGGCATGGAGCACGCCCTGAAAACCTGGGGCACCATGCCGCTGGCCAAGGTGGTGGCACCCGCCGCTGCGCTGGCTGAGCAAGGCTACCCAGTGAGCGAAACCCTGGCCAAGGTGTTGCTGCAGACCAAGAAGACCATGGGCCAATGGCCCGCCACGCAGGCGATCTTCTGGAAGAACGGCGAGCCACTCAAGGCCGGCGACTTGCTGGTGCAAAAAGACCTGGCCGCCTCGATGCGCCTGATTGGCAGCGAAGGCGCCAAGGCGTTCTACGAGGGCGCGATCGCCACGAGAATCGCCGCCGAGATGGCATCCCACAAAGGCGCCCTCACGCTGGAAGACCTGCACAGCTACAAGGTGGTGGAGCGCGAACCCACGCGCGGCACCTACCGGGGCTATGAGATCGTGACCATGCCACCGCCGTCGTCGGGCGGCCCGCACCTGGTGCAGATCCTCAACATGCTCGAACCCCTGCCGCTGGGCGAGTGGGGCCCCAACAGCGCGCAGACCATCCACTACATGGCCGAGAGCATGAAGCTCGCCTACGCCGACCGCGCGCAATACCTGGGCGACCCCGATTTCGTCAAGATTCCGCTCAAGGGCCTGACGTCCAAGCGCTACGCAGACCAGCTCCGCGCCGGTATCGACCCCAACCATGCACGCCCAAGCAAGAGCATCCAACCCGGCAAGCCCCAGCCGTACGAAAGCGACCAGACCACGCACTTTTCGGTCGTGGACCAGGCCGGCAATGCGGTGGCCGTGACCTATACGCTGAACACCAATTTCGGCAGCGGCATCGTCGCCGCCGGCACCGGCATCACGCTCAACAACGAAATGGACGACTTCTCGGCCAAGCCCGGCGTCGCCAACGCCTACGGCCTGGTGGGCGGCGACGCCAACGCGGTAGCGGCCGGCAAGCGCCCGCTCTCGTCGATGACGCCGACCCTGGTGCTCAAGGACGGCAAGCCGGTGCTGGTGACCGGCAGCCCCGGCGGCGCCCGCATCATCACCACCGTGCTGCAAACCGTGGTCAACACCATTGATTTTGGCATGAACCCGGCCGAGGCGGCCTCCACGCCGCGCGTGCACCACCAATGGACGCCCGACGAGCTGCGCGTGGAAAAGGGCCTCTCCCCCGACACCATGGCCCTGCTGCGCCAGCGCGGGCACAACGTTGTGGTCAAGGCCTCGATGGGGCGCACGCAGACCATTGGCCTGCGCGGCGGGGCGCTGTACGGCTATTCCGACCCGCGCAACCCGGATGGCAAGACGCTGGGCTATTGAGGCTCTCTCATCGCCTTCGCAAGCCGCCCCGCACCGGGCGGCTTTTTTTGGTCATTGCATTTGTGCACGCAGCACACGGAATCGCCAAATTGCTATCGTAAACAGAGCTTTATTCTCTTTACCAGTAAGCGCTGGATCCATTTTTTACTTGAATTTTTCCCACTTGCAGCCGGGAAAAATGGGTGGACAGAGATCAGGTCAAGCGCAAGCACAGGGTTTCTCTCTAGCTGATTTTTCTTATGTTTTGTATACACTTTTTGTATGGACTCAGTCGCAATGCGCGACTGAGCATGGGCCCCAATCTCTTTTCTTCGCACCCGCAAGGAGCGTTTCATGCAAGCGACTGTTCACCCCGTTGACGAACACCTGCCGCTGGGCAGGCTGACTGCGCTGGGACTCCAGCATGTGCTGGTGATGTATGCGGGCGCCATTGCCGTGCCGCTCATCGTCGGGCGGGCCCTCAATCTCACGCCCGACCAGGTGGCCAAACTGATCTCGGCCGACCTGTTCTGCTGTGGCCTCGTCACGCTGATCCAGGCGCTTGGCGCCACCCAATGGTTCGGCATCAAGCTGCCGGTGATGATGGGGGTGACCTTTGCCTCCGTCGCCCCCATGGTGTCGATGGCGCAGACCACGGGGGGCACCGCCGGCGCCGGACTGATCTTTGGCTCCATCATTGGCGCGGGGGTCATCTCCATCCTGATCGCGCCAGCGGTCAGTCGCATGCTGCGCTTCTTTCCGCCGGTGGTCACCGGCACCATCATTGCCGTCATCGGCATCAGCCTGATGCGGGTCGGCATCAACTGGATTTTTGGCAACCCGGTGGGCCCTACGGCGCCCGCCGTGGTCAACCCGGACTACGTCAAGTGGCTCAGCGAGGTGCAGGCCGCCGTCGGCGCGCCGGGCAGTTCGCTGCCGCCCGTCCCCAAGGGGTTTGCCGTGGTGCCGACGGTTCCCAACCCCCGCTACGCCGACCTGACCGGCGTGGGCATTTCAGCGCTCGTGCTGGTTTCGATCCTGATGATCGCCCGCTTTGCCAAGGGTTTTCTGGCCAACATTTCGGTGCTGCTGGGCATCGTCATTGGAGCGGTCGCCGCCGCTGCCATGGGGCTGATGAACTTCGACAAGGTCGCCAAGGCCGCCTGGTTCGACCTCATCCTGCCCTTCGAGATCGCTACGCCCGTCTTCGACCCCATCCTGATCCTCACCATGACGCTCATCATGATCGTGGTGATGATCGAATCGACCGGCATGTTCCTGGCGCTCGGCGAGATGACCGACCGGAAGATCAGCCAGGCGGACCTGGCGCGGGGCCTGCGCACCGACGGCCTGGGCACGCTGATTGGCGGCATCTTCAACACCTTCCCCTACACCAGCTTCTCGCAAAACGTGGGCCTGGTGGCGGTCACCGGCGTCAAGAGCCGCTTTGTCTGCGTGGCCGGCGGCGTGATCCTCGTCATCCTGGGCGTGCTGCCCAAGATGGGGGCGTTGGTGGAATCGCTCCCGACGGTGGTTCTGGGTGGCGCCGGGCTGGTGATGTTCGGCATGGTGACCGCCACCGGCATCCGCATCCTGGGCGGTGTCGATTTCCGCGACAACCGGGCCAACGGCATGATCGTTGCCGTCTCCATTGGCGTGGGGATGATCCCGCTGGTGGCGCCCAACTTCCGCCAGTGGATGCCGCACGCCATCCACCCGCTGATCGAGTCGGGCATCCTGCTGTCTTCGGTCACCGCTGTTCTGCTCAACGTGTTCTTCAACGGCGCCAACGGGGACACCTCGGCTGCCGTCCACGCCGCTCGCCAGGCCGAAGCCCACTGACTGGCGGCGGTGACAAGGCGCGGCCCCGGCAAGCCCGGCGCCGCGCTTTTTTACATCATGGAAGGCGGCCATCCGCAAACCATTGCTCTATGCTTGTAATGCCTTTGCCTTCTGGAACCCGATATGACCGAACCCCTCAGCAACGCCGAAATGACCCTGCGCGACGCGGCGCGTGAATACCACCGCAACCCGACGCGCGGCAAGATTGCCGTCACCCCTACCAAGACGCTTTCCAACCAGCGCGATCTGGCGCTGGCCTATTCGCCCGGCGTCGCCTACCCCTGCCTGGACATCCAGGCCGATCCGTCGCTCGCCTTTGAGTTCACCGCCCGCGGCAACCTGGTAGGCGTGGTCACCAACGGCACCGCCGTGCTGGGGCTGGGCAACATCGGCCCGCTGGCATCCAAGCCGGTGATGGAAGGCAAGGGGTGTTTGTTCAAGAAGTTCGCCGGTGTCGATGTGTTCGACATCGAGCTGGCCGAAAACGACCCGGACAAGCTGGTTGACATCATTGCCGCGCTCGAACCCACGCTGGGCGGCGTCAACCTCGAAGACATCAAGGCGCCCGAGTGCTTCTATATCGAAGAAAAGCTGCGCGAGCGCATGAACATTCCGGTGTTCCACGACGACCAGCACGGCACGGCCATCATTTCCTCGGCCGCGCTGCTCAACGGCCTGGAACTGGTGGGCAAGGACATTGCTGCCGTGAAAATCGCCGTCTCGGGCGCCGGTGCCGCAGCGCTCGCCTGCGTGAACGTGATGGTGGGCCTGGGTGTTACGCGCTCCAATGTCTTCATGGTGGACTCCAAGGGCGTCATTTATGAAGGCCGCCCCGGTGGTTACGACGCTTCCAAGGCCCGATACGCGCAAAAAACCGAGGCGCGCACCCTGGCCGACGTGGTGAGCGGCGCCGACGTGTTCCTGGGCTGCTCGGCGCCCGGCGTGCTCACGGCCGAGATGGTCAAGACCATGGCCGACAAGCCCATCATCCTGGCGCTGGCCAACCCCGAGCCCGAAATCCGCCCCGAGCTGGCCAAGGCTGTGCGGCCCGATTGCATCATCGCCACCGGGCGCTCGGACTACCCGAACCAGGTGAACAACGTCTTGTGCTTTCCGTACATCTTCCGCGGCGCGCTCGACTGCGGCGCGACCAAGATCACCGAGGCGATGAAGCTCGCCTGCGTGCGCGAGATCGCCGACTTGGCGAAGGCAGAAATGAGCGACGAAGTGGCGGCTGCCTACGCCGGCCAGGAGCTGCGCTTTGGCCCTGACTACCTGATTCCCACGCCGTTTGATGCGCGTCTTATTTTGCGCATCGCCCCGGCCGTGGCACGTGCAGCGCAGGAATCAGGCGTCGCCACGCGTCCGATTGAAGACCTGGAAGCCTACCGCCAAAGCCTCACGCGCTTCGTCTACCAGACCAGCATGTTCATGCGCCCGGTTTTTGCCATCGCCAAGGCCCAGCCGCAGCGCGTGGCCTATGCCGAAGGCGAGGACGAGCGCGTGCTGCGCGCCGCCCAATTTGCCGTGGACGACGGTCTGGCGCGCCCGATTCTGATTGGTCGCCCGGCCGTGATCGAAGCGCGCATCGCCCGCGCGGGTCTGCGCATCCAGCCGGGGCGCGACGTCGAGGTCTGCAACCCCGAGGACGACCCTCGCTTTCGCACCTATTGGGAGAGCTACCACGCGCTGATGGGCCGCAATGGCGCAACGCCCGAAGCGGCCAAGGCGGCCGTGCGCCGCTCGAACACGCTGATTGCCTCGCTCATGGTGCACCTGGGCGACGCCGACGCCATGCTCTGCGGCCTGGTGGGCAAGTTCGACAGCCATTTGCAGCACATCCGCGACATCTTTGGCGTGGAGCCCGGCGCGCATTGCCTCGCCACCGTGAATGCACTGATGCTGGACCAGCACACGCTGTTCATTGCCGACACCTACATCAATGACGACCCGGATGCGCAGGATCTCTCCGAAATCGCGCAAATGGCGGCCACCGTGGTGCAGCGCTTTGGCCTGCCGCCCAAGGTGGCGTTTCTGTCGCATTCGAACTATGGCTCGTCCAGCCGCCCGTCGGCCAGAAAGATGCGGCTGGCGCGCGAGCTGTTTGTGCGCGCTGCGCCCGACATCGAATGCGACGGCGAGCTGCATGGCGACGCAGCCCTGTCCGAAAGCATCCGCGCGCACAGCTTGCTTGATTCAACGCTGCACGGCTCGGCCAACGTGCTTATTTGCCCGAATCTGGATGCCGCCAACATTTTGTTCAATGTGCTCAAGACCACCGGCGGCCACGGCACCACCATTGGCCCCATTCTGCTGGGCGCAGCCGGCGCAGCGCATGTGCTCACGCCGTCTTCCACGGTGCGCCGATTGGTCAACATGACGGCGCTGGCCGCCGCGCACGCGCTCTCGCGCAAGGGCTGAAACCGTACCGGGCGGTGCGTTGACCGCGTCGCCCACGGCCGGCTCGCGCGCTCAGACGATTTCAGGGGCCGGATCGCGCTCCATCAGCGCGGCCACCACCTGGGCGGGCGTCTGACTCCCGTCGAGCAGTGCCACCACGCCTTCGCTGATCGGCATCTCCACACCCAGCAACCGTGCGCGCTGCACCACGGTGCGGGCGCAGTACACGCCCTCGGCAACGTGGCCCAGCGAATCGACAGCTTGCTCCAGTGTCTGCCCCTGGGCCAGCAGCAGCCCGACGCGGCGGTTGCGGGACAGGTCTCCGGTGGCGGTCAGCACCAGATCGCCCAGTCCCGACAAGCCCATGAAGGTTTCCGCGCGCGCCCCAAGCGCCAGACCCAAGCGCGTCATTTCGGCCAGGCCTCGGGTGATGAGCGCGGCCCGTGCATTGAGCCCCAGCGCCAGGCCATCGCACAGACCGGTGGCAATCGCCAGCACGTTCTTCACCGCGCCGCCCACTTCGACACCCACGATGTCGTCGTTGGCATAGACCCGCAGGCTGGGCCCATGAAAAGCATGCACCAGAGCCTCGCGCACCTCGGCATATTCGCTGGCCGCCACCAGGGCGGTGGGCCGGCCGGCCGCCACCTCCTGGGCAAAGCTGGGGCCGCTCAGCGCACCTGCCAGCAACTGCGGCGCCACCTGCGCGCGTATTTCGTGGCCCAACAGACCAAAACTGCCTGCGTCCGGGCTGCTGGCCTCAAAGCCCTTGCATAACCACGCCACAGGCGCGCGACAACCATGGAGCACCTTCAAAAGGCCGCGCAGCGCCGCCATCGGTGCAGCCAGCACCACCAGATCGCAAGCCTGCGCCTGCGCAAGCAGGTCGGCCGAGTCGCCATTGGCCAGCAACAGGGAATCCGGAAACGGCGCATCCGCCAGGTAGCGTGCGTTGCAGCGCGCAGCCTGCATGGCGCGCTGCTGTGCCGAGCTGCGCGCCCACAGCGTGACGGCGTGCCCCAGCGGGTGGGCCGCTGCGCTAATGGCCACCGCCGTACCCCATGCTCCCGCGCCAACAACTATGATTTTCATAGCTATTTACGCAGACAGGGCAAGCGCTGGAGGCTGAAAATGCCCAAATTACTGGGGCAGCGTAGCGTTGTCGCCCGTGCCGGCGGCCTGCGCTTGCTGCTGCTGTTCGTACATGGCCTGAAAGTTGATTTCTGCCAGATGAACGGCGGGAAAGCCGGCGCGGTTGATCACGTCGGCCACATTGCCACGCAGGTAGGGGTAGACGATCTGCGGGCAGGCAATGCCCATGATCGGACCCATCTGGTCTTGCGGGACGTTGCGAATTTCGAAGATGCCGGCCTGCTTGGCCTCGACCAGGAACACCGTCTTGTCCTTGATCTTGGTCTGCACCGTGGCCGTGACCGCAACTTCGTAGATGCCGTCGGCTACCGGGTTGGCCTCGACGCCCAATTGAATGTCCACACTGGGCTGCTCCTGCTCCAGCAGGATGCCAGGGGAGTTGGGCTGCTCCAGGGAAATGTCTTTCAGATAGACGCGCTGGATCTGGAATACGGGAGTTTCTTCGTTCGCCATGGTGCTTTGCTTTCAGCTCAAACAGGACCTGGCCAAGGCCGGCCGGCCCAAAAAACAAAACCCGTCGCAGGAGCAGCTCCCACAACGGGCACGTGGGGCAGGATTATGCAGCGCCCAAAAGGGGCATCAGTTCGCCCCGGCCGTCCAGGGCTACCAGCTCGTCGTGGCCGCCCACGTGGGTTTCACCAATGAAAATCTGCGGCACCGTGCGCCGGCCGGTGATCTCCATCATGCGCTGGCGCGCCTGCACATCGGTGTCGATGCGGATCTCTTCGATCTGCTCGACGCCCTTGGACTTGAGAATTTGCTTGGCCCGAATGCAGTAAGGGCAAACGGCAGTGGTGTACATCTTGACGGCTTGCATGGCGTGTCCTTTCTTGGGTTGGGGGCGCGTCACTCAGGTTTTTTCAATCGGCAGATTGGCTTCTTTCCAGCTTTTGAGGCCACCGGAGAGCACCTGAACGTTGGAGTAACCCAGTTTGCGCGCAATCGCCTCGGCGCGCTTGGAGCGGGCACCGCTGGCACACAGCAGCACCACAGGAACCGCCTTGTTCTTGACCAGTGCGGGCAGGCGCGTCTCCAGATCGGGCAACGGCGCACTGCGCGCTCCCACGGCGTGGCCCGCGGCAAATTCTTCGGCGCTGCAGACGTCAATCAGCACCGCTTTCTCCCGATTGACAAGCTGCACGGCCGCCGCCGCCGAGAGTCCCCCCATCCCTCCGCCTTTGATCATGGGGACCAGCAACATCGCTCCCGAGCCGATGGCCATAACAATCAGATACCAGTTGTCGACAATGAAATTCACGGGAATCCTTGGGTTGCAAACCCGACAATTTTAGAATGTCTGGTTTTGACCCGCTCGACCCCAGGCCATCCATGCACAAGCTCGTACTTATTCGCCACGGTGAATCCACCTGGAACCTCGACAACCGCTTCACGGGATGGACCGATGTGGACCTCACGGAAACCGGCATCGAACAGGCCAAAAACGCCGGCCGACTGCTGCACCAAGAAGGCTACGAGTTCGATCTCGCCTGCACCAGCGTGCTCAAGCGCGCCATCCACACGCTCTGGCATTGCCTGGACGCCATGGAGCGCCAGTGGCTGCCCGTGACCAAGAGCTGGCGCCTCAATGAGCGCCACTATGGCGCGCTGCAAGGCCTGAACAAGGGCGAAACCGCCAAGAAGTACGGCGATGAGCAGGTGCTGATCTGGCGCCGCAGCTACGACATCCCGCCGCCGGCGCTGGACGCAGGCGACGAGCGCTGCGAGCGCGCCGATCTGCGCTACGCAGGCTTGCGCGAAGGGCAACTACCGCTCACCGAATGCCTAAAGGACACCGTCGACCGCGTCATGCCCTTCTGGAACGACACGCTGGCGCCCGCGATCCGCTCGGGCCAGCGGGTGATGGTCTCTGCGCACGGCAACTCCATCCGCGCCCTGGTCAAGTACCTTGACAGCGTCCCGGATGCCGACATCGTGGGCCTGAACATCCCCAACGGGATTCCACTGGTCTATGAGCTTGATGCCGATCTGAAACCCATTCGCCACTACTACCTGGGCGATGCCGAGGCGGTGGCGAAGGCGGCCGCAGCCGTGGCCGCACAAGGCAAAGCGTAAAAAGCGGACATCCGGGAACCCCTGGAGGCCACAGGCTTCCAAGGCAGGCACGGTGTATATTGACTTGGTCAAAGGGGTTGTATGGGTCAGAAACTGAAAATCACGGGTTGGGTGGCGATTGGCGTGTTTGCCGGAGCGCTGACCACGGTCTCTCTGCAGACGGTGGCGCGCGGAGCCATGTCGCCCCTGCCGCTGGAAGAGATCCAGCAGCTCTCCGCCGTTTTTGGCTTGATCAAGACCGACTACGTGGAGCCGGTAGACGACAAGAAGCTGATTACGGATGCCATCTCGGGCATGGTCTCCAGCCTGGATCCGCATTCTCAGTATTTCGACAAAAAGTCGTTTGCCGAATTTCGCGAAGGTACGTCGGGCCGTTTTGTCGGCGTTGGCATCGAGATCACGCAGGAAGACGGTCTGATCAAGATTGTTTCGCCGATTGAGGGCTCGCCCGCGTTTCGCGCCGGCCTCAAAACGAACGACTTGATCACCAAGATCAACGACACCGCCGTCAAGAGCCTGACCCTGAGCGAAGCCGTCAAGCGCATGCGCGGTCAGCCCGACACGCAGGTGACGCTCACCATTCTGCGCAAGGAGGAAAGCCGCACCTTCCCGGTGACCATCACGCGCGAAGAGATCAAGACCCATTCCGTCAAAGGGAAAATCATTGAACCGGGCTATGGCTGGATCCGCCTCTCGCAATTCCAGGACCGCACGGTGGAAGACTTCGTGCAAAAGGCGCAGGAGCTCTACAAGCAGGACCCCCGCCTCAAGGGCTTGGTGCTTGACCTGCGCAACGACCCAGGCGGCCTGCTGGACGGCGCGGTAGCCATTTCTGCGGCCTTCCTGGCGCCAGACGTCACGGTGGTCACGACCGACGGCCAGCTTGCAGACAGCAAGGCCACCTACAAGGCATCTCCCGAGTTCTACGGACGCCGGGGCGACCCGCTGGTCGGCTTGCCTGCGGCACTCAAGACCGTGCCCCTGGTGGTCCTGGTGAACGAAGGCTCGGCTTCCGCCAGCGAGATCGTTGCAGGCGCACTGCAGGACCACAAGCGGGCCATCGTCATGGGCAGCCAGACCTTTGGCAAAGGTTCGGTGCAGACAGTGCGGCCCCTCGGCCCGGACACCGGCATCAAGCTCACCACGGCGCGCTATTACACGCCCAGCGGCAAATCCATCCAGGCCAAGGGCATCGTGCCCGACGTGATGATCGACGAAACGGCAGAAGGCAATCTGTTTGCCGCGCTGCGCATGCGCGAAGCCGATCTGGACAAGCACCTGACCAGCGGACAGGGTGCCGAGATTCAGGATGCTGCCCGTGAAAAAGCCCGCGAAGAAGCGCGCAAGCGGCTGGAAGAAGAAGCCAAGAAAACGCCGGCCGAACGCCGCATTCCTGAGTTTGGTACGGACAAGGATTTCCCGCTTCTGCAAGCCGTCAACCAGCTGCGCGGCAAACCCGTGCTGGTGAGCAAGACGCAGACCGAACGCAAGGAAGAGAAGAAGGAAACGCCTTAGAGCGGCCACGGCGTTCGCCGCAGAAGCAGGCTGGCGGTCCTTCGACCGGCCAGCCCTTTTTTTGTTTGGCCCTATTGCTCCACCCTGCCATGACCGACGACCAGTTGCTGCGCTACTCGCGCCACATTCTTCTTGACGAGATCGGAATTGAAGGCCAGGAACGCCTGCTCGCCAGCCATGCACTGGTCATCGGCGCAGGCGGTCTGGGTTCGCCTGCGCTGATGTACCTGGCAGCAGCTGGCGTGGGTCAGATCACGCTGGTGGATGACGACAGCGTCGACCTCACCAACTTGCAGCGCCAGATTGCCCACACCAGCGAGCGCGTGGGCCAGGCCAAGGTGGACTCAGCTGCCCAAGCCATGCGGGCAATCAACCCCGGCCCACTTCTTCACCCCTTGCGAATGCGTGTGGATGCCGAGCTGCTTGACATGCTGGTACCAAGTGCGGACGTGGTGCTCGATTGCAGCGACAACTACGCCACCCGCCAGACCATCAACGCCGCCTGTGTGCGCCACGCACGCCCCTTGGTGGCCGGCGCGGTCATCCGCTTTGATGGGCAGATCACAGTGGTAGATCAGCGCGTGCCCGGCACAGCCTGCTATGCCTGCCTGTTTTCGCCACAAGCACAGTTCGAGGAAGAGGCCTGTTCAACGCTGGGCGTCTTTGCCCCCCTTGTCGGCATCGTGGGCGCGATGCAAGCAGCCGAGGCGCTGAAAGTTCTCACTGGCACGGGGCAGTCTTTGGCGGGATGCCTGCAGATGCTCGATGGGCGTTCGATGGAGTGGACCCGCATGCAGACGCCGCGCGATCCCGCCTGCACTGTGTGCCGATCTGCCACGTAGGAATTTCCCTACGGGCAGCGACTGTGCCTGCTGGCAAAATCGGCGCGCCTGAGTCCCTACACTGACTAGGCGGTTCATTTGCCATTCTGCTCGCCGCGCACCGGATTGCCTGACAGTGAAACTGAAAACTTACATCGTCGAAGACAACGCAACGATCCGGGAAAACCTGATTGGAACGCTGGAAGAGCTTGCAACCATCGAGCCGGTGGGTGCGGCTGAAACCGAAGACGACGGCAAAGCGTGGCTGACCGACCCCACCGCGCAATGGGATCTGGCGATCGTGGATCTGTTTTTGCGCCAGGGCAGCGGTCTGGGTGTTTTGGCGGCGTGCCGGGAGCGCAAACCTCACCAGCGGGTGGTGGTCCTCAGCAACTACGCCACTCCGGATGTGCGCATGCGCTGCGCACAATTGGGTGTCGACGCGGTGTTCGACAAATCCAATGAAATAGATGATCTGGTCGACTACTGCATTTCGCAAACCGGTGCACTCGATGCGGGAACGTCGCAGCGCGTCTCCTGAGCGCCTGCCCAGTGGCCAGCACCGGGCAGCTACCGCCAGCAGACATTCAATCGATCAAACGATTTTTCAGCGCGTAGTAGGTCAGGTCGCTGTTCGAGCTCAGCGCCATTTTTTCCATCAAACGCGTTCGGTAGGTACTCACCGTCTTGACGCTCAGGGAGAGCGCCTTGGCAATGTCGCCTGCCGTTTCTCCGCGCGCGAGCTTGAGAAACACCTGGAACTCGCGTTCCGAGAGCTGCTCGTGCGGCGGCGCGTCGTCCTTGCGGTTGAGTTGCTGCGCCAAAAGCTCGGCCACCGAGGGCGTCAGATAACGTTTGCCGAGCGAGATGGTGCGGATGGCCTCCACAATTTCCTTGGGCTCGCATTCCTTGTTCAAGTAGCCGCTGGCACCCTGGCGAATCAGCGAGATCGCGTAGTGCTCTTCCGGGTAGCCGCTGAGGATCAGGATGCCCATGTCGGGCGCCTTGGCGCGCAGCATGGCCAGTGCGTCCAGGCCGCTTTGGCCCGGCATGGCCAAGTCCATCAGCAGCACGTCGACTTGGTGGTTGCGCACCAGGTCGATGGCTTCACGCCCATTGCTGGCTTCGGCCACCACGCGCAGATCGACGTGCTCAGACAGGAACTGGCGCAGTCCCGAACGAACAATCGCGTGGTCGTCGACAATTCCGATATTGATCATGCTAAGTCTTTCCGTTGGCCTGCTCATGGCCGTCGTTTTGGTGTGAATCGCGTTGGTTCGCCCCGGTCTTGCCGTGGGCAGGGCCGCGCTGCAAGCCATTATCCAGAATTTGACCAAGAGGTCTCAGAACTCAGGACAATTCCATGTCATGGTCAAAAATCAAGAAAATTGCCATCAGCCTTCCCATTGCAGTGGCTGCCACGCTGATGCTGGTGTCTATCAACGAGGTGGGGTTTCGCTACTCGCTTGAAGCACTGCGTCAACTTGAGCACACGCAGACGCTGCGCAATTCGGTGACGCAACTGCTGCAAAGCATGCTCGACGCAGAGACCGGACATCGCGGCTACCTGCTGACCGGCGATGAACGCTACCTGGAACCCTACGAGCAGGCTATTGCCACGGTGAACAGCAACCTGGACCAGTTGCGCAAGCTGGTGGTGGCATCGAACGCAGATCTGACCGAATTCGCGCAGCTCTCGCGGCAGATCTCGCGCAAGCTTTCTGAAATGGATCTCAGCCTGCGCCTGCGCCGGGAAGGCAATGAAGACGCCTGGAAGTTCGTACTTTCAACCGACGTGGGCCTGGAAAACATGCAGGCGGTACGGCAACACGCCAAGCAACTCATCACCTACTCCGCCACGGAGATGGACAAAGACCAAGCCAAAATCCGCCAGTCGTTGCTTTTGTCGCGTCTGGGCATTTCGGCCATCAGCGCGATCGGCCTTCTGGCGTTCTACATGTATCTGCGCCAGACCAACGCGCTGCAGAAAGCGAATGAACGGCAGCAAGCTTCTCTGGAAGCCGAACGTTCGCGCCTGGAAGAGCTGGTGCGTGCGCGCACCGAATCGCTCTCTGAACTGGCGAGCCACCTGCAGCAGGTGCGGGAGGATGAGCGCGGGCACCTTGCGCGCGAGTTGCACGACGAACTGGGCGCCTTGCTCACCGCTGCCAAGCTTGATGTGGCGCGACTGAAATCGCGCATAGGGGCCGACAGTCCAGAGGTGGCTGAGCGGCTGAAACACCTGTCTGAGAGCCTCAATGGCGTCATTGCGCTCAAGCGCCGCATCATTGAAGACCTGCGCCCCTCATCACTTTCCAACCTGGGGCTCACTGCCGCCCTAGAAATTTTGACGCGCGAATTTTCGGACCGCGCCAGTCTGGACGTGCAAATCAATATCGAGCAGGTCAACCTGCCCGAACCAACGCAGCTGACCATCTATCGGATGGTGCAGGAATCGCTCAACAACATCGCCAAGTACGCGCGTGCCCAGCAAGTGCTTGTCACGGTGCACAACTACCCCACCCATGTGGCGGTCCAGATCCGCGACGATGGCAACGGTTTTGACCCCAGCAGCGTGCGCCGCAGTGCCCACGGGCTGCTGGGCATGCGCCACCGCGTCGAAGCTGCGGGCGGGCGCTTGACGGTGGAGTCCAAGCCCGACGAAGGTACGGTGGTATCGGCCATCATTCCGGTGATTCCGGCAGCCCCTGCGCTGACCGACGCCGCCATTTGAGAGGCGCTTTGGGCCGATGGCGGCGCAGCTCGCTGCCCGGTGCGCAGCGCATGCACCCCGTGTAGTCCTGCTCCTACCTTGCCGACGGTACGCACACTGACAACGCGTGGGGCAGCTCCCCTGCAGTCGCCTCGCCACAGGCCTCCTACATTCAACCCAAGCGCTCCGAAATATCTCGTAGCACAAGACCCCAGCCGCAATGCGGCCTGCAAGAGGAGTTCTAAAAATGCTGCACTACGCCGTTATCTTTCTCGTCATCGCGCTCATCGCAGCGCTGTTCGGCTTTGGCGGTATCGCCGCAGGAGCCGTCGGGATCGCCAAGATTCTGTTCTTCGTGTTTGTAGTATTGGCCGTCCTGACGTTTGTCGTAAGCCTGTTCCGGCGCGGCTGACGCACCCGTTTTTCATTGCCCCCATTCACCGAGGAAACCCCATGAATCCGCAACCCGTGAACGAGAAAATTGGCCAAGCCACCGACCGCGCAGCCGAAGCAGTCCGCCACGCGGCAGACACCACGCTGCAGGGAGCGCAGAGCACCATCTCCAGCGTGCGCAGCACCGCCGAAAAAGCCACGGACAAAGTCGGCCAAATGGCTCAGCAAACGCGTGACTCGGCCAACGCCCAGTTAGACAAGGCCGCTGAGGCGGTGGATGCGATGCGTGCCGACATTGATCCCACGATCAACGAACTCGCCGCCAAGGCGCAAGCGCTGGCAGAACGCAGCATCAATTACTGCGCGCATACCGGCGAGCGCCTGCGCCAGCAGGTAGACAACTACAGCCAGGCTACCACGCGCTACGTGGTGGACCAGCCAGCCAAATCGATGCTGATTGCCTTTGGCAGTGGCGCTGCGCTGGCCACCTTGCTGATCCTGGCAACACGCGGACGCAATAACTGAGCGCGGAGCACGTCGCTCTCCACTCCCCTAATGAAAGAGGGATCTCATGACCAAAACACCCACCTCTACGGCCCTGGAACTGGACCACGACGCTCTGCGCGCCGCAGCCACCCGAGAGCTTGACCAGGGCGCCGTTACTCCGGCCTCCAGCCCCTACCGCGAGTCCATCATCAAGCTGCTCAACGGGGCTTTGGCGACGGAGCTGGTATGCGTGCTGCGCTACAAGCGCCACCATTTCACGGCGCATGGCCTGGCCTCCCCGGCCATCGCCGCAGAGTTGCTGGTACACGCCAATGAGGAAACTGCCCATGCGGACTTGCTGGCGCGCCGCATCGTTCAATTGGGCGGCGAACCAGATTTCTCGCCCCGAGGCATCGAGGAGCGCAGCCATGCGTCTTATGACGAGTCGAGTGAGCTGAAGGACATGCTGCGCGCCGATCTTTCCGCTGAACGCATCGCCGTGGAAGCCTACCGTCAGATGATCACCTTGATCGGCGACAAGGACCCGACAACCAAACGCATGCTCGAAGGCATCCTCAGCGATGAAGAAGAGCATGCCGATGAAATCAAGGATTGGCTCGACCGCTGATTCTTTCCCACAGTCGGACCGGCCCGGGGGGTGCAACAGGCCAGCCGACTGCAACGTTCCCAGCACCCGTGTTCCACACCAACCTCGAAGGAAAAATCATGAAATACGCACGTGCACTCGCATTCGCCGCCATTGCCGGCATCACCGTTGTCAGCACCGGTTGCTCGGTGGCGCGCCACCAGCAGACCGTCGGCTCCTATGTGGACGACGCCGGCATCACCACCGCCGTGAAGGCCAAGATGGCCGAAGACAAATCGGTGTCCGCGACCTCCATCAGCGTGGAAACGCTCAATGGCACGGTCCAGCTCTCGGGCTTTGCCAAGTCGCAAAAGGAAAAAGATACGGCTGGTGAAATCGCCCGCACCACGAAGAACGTGCGGGACGTGCGCAACAACGTCGTTGTTCGTCCGTAAGGCTGTCTGCGCCTGTTCTTCGGAACAGACGCATCGTCTATCTGGCTCGCTTCGGCGGGCCATTTTCATTTTTTGGCTAAGCTCCCCCCATGCAGGTCTTCAATTGCAGCCATTGCGGCAAGCTGGTGTTTTTCGACAGCGTGCATTGCGTGCATTGCGGGAGCACCCTCGCTTTCGTGCCCGATCGCATGGCAATGCATGCGATGGCGCCGGCCCAAGGTGCCGCGGCGGGCCTGTGGTCCCTGCTGCCAGAGGGAAATTCCACCGTCCTCTACCGGCAGTGTTACAACCAGACGCAGTGGCAGGCCTGCAACTTTGCGGTGCCTGAGCACAGCAGCAGCCTGCTTTGCGTGGCCTGCCGCCAGACCGTGGCCCTGCCTGATCTGTCCTTGCCGGGCAACGTCGCGGGCTGGGCGCGCCTGGAATCTGCCAAACGCCAGCTCTTCTATTCGCTCGCCCGGCTGGGGTTGCAGAGTGTGGACGATGGCAACGCGCCCGACCCCGGGCCACGCTATGCGTTTCTGGCCGACTGGCCGGGGGGCCAACCCGTACTCACCGGCCATGCCGGCGGGACCATCACCATCAACGTGGCGGAAGCCGACGACGCGCAGCGCCTGAGCCACCGCGTGAACCTGCACGAGCCCTACCGCACACTGCTGGGCCATTTTCGCCACGAATCGGGGCACTATTACTGGGATCGACTGGTGCTGGGAGCCAGCCGCGTAGAAGCGTTTCGGGCCCTGTTCGGCGACGAGCGCCAGGATTACAGCGAAGCCTTGGAACGCCATTACGCCCAGCCTGAGTGCGCCGACTGGCACGCGAACTACGTGAGCGCCTATGCCAGCTCGCACCCCTGGGAAGACTGGGCCGAGACCTGGGCGCATTACCTGCACCTGATTGACCTGCTGGAAACGGCCGCCGCCTACGACACCTCGCTCGAACTGCCCGGCGCGCCGCCCGCAGAGCGCGTGCGCGTGGCCAGCCCCTTCAGCGACCCCGCTCCCAGTTTTGACACCATGGTTCAGCAGTGGTCGCCGCTGACGCTGCTGCTCAACAGCCTCAACCGCAGCCTGGGGCAGGAGGACGCCTATCCGTTTGCGCTCTCCACCGGCGCGCTGCGCAAATTGCAGTTCGTGCACGAACTGGTGCGCAGCCGGGTACGGGTGCCAAGCTAAGGGCGCTGCAAGTTCTTCTGCTCTTGTACCTTCTGCGCCAGCCGGGCCAGAACGCCGGGAGAGACAAACTTTTCCACCTCGCCGCCCAGCAGCGCAATCTCGCGCACAAAGGTGCTGCTGATGAACTGGAATTTGTCGCCCGGCGTGAGGAACACGGTTTCCACCTCGGGCATCAGCGCGCGGTTCATTCCGGCAAGCTGGAATTCGTAGTCGAAATCAGTGACGGCGCGCAACCCCCGCACCATGGCCATGCCGCCATGGGAGACGACGAAATCCCGCACCAGACCGTCGAAACTCGCCACGCTGACCTGCGGGTACGGCGCCACCGCTTCGCGCACCATGGCCAGGCGGTCTTCCAGGCTGAACAGGGTTTTCTTGTGGTGGCCGGCAGCCACCGCCACGATGACCGTACCAAAGAGCTGTGTGGCACGGTGCACGATGTCTTCGTGCCCCAGCGTGATCGGGTCGAAAGTTCCAGGGTAAACAGCGACGACGTTTTTCTGGGTCATGGGAGATTTTCTCGAATGGGCTCAACGGGCACGCTGCGGTACAGCGCCCGGTGCGGCCCATTATGGCGTTCTTGCCGGAAGATGCGTTACAGCAAAAATTTCAAGCAAAAATGGCCTCCAGCGCTTATCCTGAAAGCGCTATCAGCTATTCTTTTTGAAGCAAATGGGCATGCACGGCACCGGCCCGCAGATGGCGGTGCAGCACCAGACCCAGCGCCTGTAGGGCCTCGTCGCTCCAACGCTCGGGCGCTTCGAGGTAGATGAAGCCCTTGGCCGCCAGCGCCGGCACGGCGGCCTGGAGCGCGGGCTGAAACAGTTTGCTGCCAAATGGCGGATCGATCAGAACCAGGTCGAGGCTGGCGGGCGCGCTCTGGCGCAGCGCCGCCACACCGTCCCCCCGCTGCACGCGCACGGCTGCGGCCTGCAGGCGCTGCTGGAATGCGTGCAGCTGCGCCACCAGCGACGGTTCGCTCTCCACCAGCTGAACAGCCGCTGCGCCGCGCGAGGCGGCCTCGAAACCCAGGGCGCCGGTGCCGGCAAAAGCGTCCAGGCAGCGCCAGCCGCCCAGGTCCTGCCCCAGCCAGTTGAACAGCGTCTCGCGCACCCGGTCGGGCGTGGGGCGCAGCCCTTCGAGCTTTGCCACGGGCAGGCGCGTGCGCTTCCATTGGCCACCAATGATTCGCACCTCGCCGGGTGCGGCGGCGAGCTTGGTACGCATGCTGCCCGGTGCGCCGGCGGGTTTGGCGCCCGCGGCGCCCGGTGCGGGGCGCTTCAAGGTTGCGCTCCCAACACCACGGTCACCATGCGCTCAGGCTGGAGCTTGCGCGCCATGGCGGCGCGCACGTCGGCCACGGTGAGCGCCGCAACACGGTCAGTCCAACCTTCCAGATAGTCGAGCGGCAGGTCGTTGGTGGCGATGTTGACCACGTTGCCCAGCAGTTTGCGGTTGCTGTCGATACGCAGGGCAAAGCCACCGATGAGGTTGTCTTTGGCAGCCTTCAGTTCGTTTTCGGTCGGCCCTTGGGCGACAAAGCGCTCGAGCACTGCGCGCGAAACTTTCAGCGCTTCGGCTGCCTGGTCGGGGCGCGTCTGCAGACTGACCGAAAAGGCGCCCGCGTTCAGGCCCGGTGCAAACTGGCTGTACACGCTGTAGCTCAGACCGCGCTTTTCACGCACTTCTTCGGTCAGGCGCGAGGTAAAGCCCCCGCCGCCCAAAATGTGGTTGCCCACCAGCAGCGCCAGAAAATCCGGGTCGCTGCGCTTGAAGCCGGGCTGGCCAACAAGCACATAGGCCTGCGCCGACTGGAAGGGAATCTTGATTTCCTCGGCCTTTGCCAACGGCTGCTGTACTGCGGGCACCGCCGGCGGTGCTGTGCAGGGCGCGCCGCTGGGAAGGTGCGCCAACAGAGTGCTCACCAAAGTCTTGGCCTGCGGGCGCGAGACGGCGCCGACGATGGACACCCTGGCGCGGCAGGCTTGCACATGGCGCTGCGCATAGGCGCGCAGCTCGGCCACCTCGATCCGCGAGAGGGTTTCGGCCGTTGCCCGCTGGCCATAGGGGTGCGATCCGTACACCGCCTTGGCGAACGCCTTGCCGGCCACGGTTCCGGGGCGGGTGTCGGATTCGCGGATGGCCGCGCTCCAGCGCGCACGCTCGCGCTGCCAGATGTCTTCGGGCCATGCAGGCTGGCCGATCTGACGCGAAGCCAGTTGCGCTGCGCGAGCCAGCAAAGGCGGGTCGGTCAGCGAGCGCAGGGAAAAGCTCAATGCGTCGCTGTCGGCGCCCGCGCCGAACGAGGCGCCCAAGTCGGCCCAGGCTTCGCCCAAGGCGTTCTCGTCGATGGCCGGGGCATCGCCCACAGCGCGCACCCCCTTGGTGATCATGGTGGCCGCCGCGCTGGCCAGCCCGGCCTCGCGCGGCGGATCGCGCCGGCTGCCGGCGTCGAAATCAATCTGCACATCCACCATGGGCAGCGCCGGGCTTTGCACCAGCCAGACCTGCGCGCCGCTGGGCTCCGCCCAGTGCTCGATGGGCAGCAAGGCCCAGGCAGATTGTGAGTAAAAAACCACTCCAGCGCTTATTACACAAGCGCGAGCAGCTACTTTTTTAATAGCGTTCATAGAAACTGTCCTGAAGGAGCGGGTGGCTTAGTGGATGGCGCCGCCGGCGTCAGCCGCCGGGCGCTTGCGCGTGCCGGCTGCCACCGGCTGGGGCAGCAGCGTGGCCACGGTCAGCTGGTCGTCGGCAAAATAACGCTGCGCCACGCTTTGCACCTCGCTGGGCTGCACGCCACGCAACAGGGTCAGCAGCCGGTCTTCCGCGTCAAGCGGCAGGCCTTGCACCCAGTTGCTGCCCAGTTCGCTCGCCTGGTTCTGCAGCGAATCGCGGTCGTACACACGGCTGGCGATCCACTGCGTTTTGACGCGGCTGAGTTCGGCCTGGCTCACGCCGTCCTTGGCGACGCGCGCCACTTCTGCCCGCAGAGCCGCTTCCACCTGTGCCGCTGTCTTGCCCGTCGCCGGGACACCCGAAAGGAAGAACTGCGACGGCCCCCGGCCAAACACCGAGGCGCCGCTGCTGGCGGTATCGGCCACGCGGTTCGGCCCCTGCGCCAGGCCCCGCTCCAGGCGCGCGCCGTCGTAGCCCGAGAGCACGCCCGAGAGCAACAGCAGCGCCAGAGCGTCGCGGTCACTGGCAGTGGGTTCGGTGAGGGACTGGAGCGACGGCGCACGGTAGGCCAGCGCCACGTAGGCCTGGTCGGCTGGGGCTTTGACCTCGATGCGGCGCATGCCGATTTGCGGCGGCTCCGTGCGGGGCTTGCGCGTCGGCACGGCGCGCGCGGAAATAGCGCCATAGGTTTTCTGTGCCAGCGCCAGCACCTGTTGCGGGTCCACGTCGCCCGCCACGACGATGACGGCATTGCCCGGCACGTACCACTGGCGGTAGAAGGCGCGGGCGTCGTCCGGCGTCATCGCGTCGAGATCGCTCATCCAGCCGACGATGGGGCGGTGGTAGGGCGAAGCGATGAAGGCGGCCGCATTGAGTTGCTCGGACAGCAGCGCCCGCGGCTGGTCTTCGGTGCGCATGCGGCGCTCTTCCTTCACCACTTCCAGCTCGCGCTTGAATTCGTCGTCGGGCCACTGGTTGTGCGCAAAGCGGTCGGATTCGAGGCGCATCACGTCCTCCAGCTTGTTCGCCGGAATCTGCTGGTAGTAGCCGGTGTAGTCGCGGCTGGTAAAGGCGTTTTCCTGCCCGCCCAAAGCCGCCACACGGCGCGAAAATTCGCCCGGAGCGAGCTTTTCGCTGCCTTTGAACATCATGTGTTCGAGCACATGGGCCACACCGCTCACGCCATCGATCTCGTCGATGGAGCCCACCCGCAGCCAGACCATGTGTACCGCCGTGGGCGCGCGCCGGTCGGGCTGCACGATGAGCTGCATGCCATTGGCCAGTGTGAATTGCGAGGGGGCCACTGCCTGCGCCACCACAGGGGCAGGCTCCGGGGTGGCCGCATGCGCGGGGAGGAAGCCAGCAGCGCAAAGCGCCAGGCCCAAAGCAGTGATGATGCGTTTCATAGAATGACTGATTCTAAGAAGCGGCCAAATGTTCAGTTTTTTCAAGAAAAAGCCGGCGTCGGCGGCGCCTGCACCCAAAGATGCCCCCCCAGACCGCCTGCGGGGCGCCGATTCCACTGGGGCGGCCGAGACCGGGAGCACGGCAGGCAGCGCTATGGCCTCGGCGACTGCGGCGACTGCGGCGACTGCGGCGACTGCGCCGATAGCGCCGACGGCCCCTCCAGCCATTTCACCCACCGACGTTCCGCCCATCGCTCCTGCTTGTGAGGCGGTGGCGCCTGTCGCCACCGTCGTTTCGCCGCCGGCGGCCGAGCGGACCAGGACACCCGAACCCGGGCCTGCACCTGCGCCTGCGCCTGCGCCTGCGCCGACTGCAACGGAGCCTCCGCCAGTGTTGCACTCCACGCTCGCAGCAGGCCAGATCGCAGAACCCACCCCAGAGGCGCCTGCGACGGGCGCCCGTGCCTGGCTGCGCAATCCATTTGCGCGCCATGCGCCCGCGTCCGTGCCCTCGCAAGCGCCTGTACCGGCGCCCGAGCCGGCGCCCGCGCCGGAATCTGCGTCTGTGTCATCGGCAGCACCGGGCAGCCATGCGCCTGCGGTGACTCCGCCCCTGCCAGTCCGTCCCATGGCGGCAGCCATCAAGCCAGCGGCCATCGATGAACGTTCCAGCGCACAGGGGCCGGCCGCCGATGCGCCAGAAGTGCTTGCACCTGCTCGCAAGAACTGGATGGAACGCCTGCGCGGCGGCCTGCGCAAGACCAGCACCAGCATCGCCACCGTGTTCACCGGCACGCGCATCGACGACGCGCTGTACGAGGAACTCGAAGAAGCCCTGTTGATGGCGGACACCGGCGTCAAGGCCACACAGCATTTGCTGGCGGATCTCAAGCGCCGAGTGAAAGACACCCGCACCACCGACCCGGCCGCGGTCAAGGGGCTGCTGGCCGATGCGCTGACCGATCTGCTGCGGCCGCTCGAAAAGGCGCTGGTGATCGGCGAATTCACGCCCACGGTCATCATGGTGGCCGGCGTCAACGGCGCGGGCAAGACCACCTCGATTGGCAAACTCACCCGCCACCTCGCGCAAGCCGGCGCCAGCGTGCTGCTGGCCGCGGCCGACACCTTTCGCGCCGCAGCGCGCGAGCAGCTGGGCGTCTGGGCCGACCGCAACACCGTGGAAATTGTCAGCCAGGAGGGCGGTGACCCCGCTGCGGTGAGCTTTGACGCCGTTATGGCCGGACGGGCGCGCGGCAAGGACGTGGTGCTGGTCGACACCGCCGGCCGTCTCCACACCCAACTGCACCTGATGGAAGAGCTGCGCAAGATCAAGCGCACCATCGCCAAGGCAGGCAACACGCCCGGCGCCGCCGGCATCGGCCAGCCGCCGCACGAAATCCTGCTGGTGATTGACGGCAACACGGGCCAGAACGCCCTGACCCAGGTGCGCGCCTTTGACGACGCGCTGCAGCTCACTGGCCTCATCGTGACCAAGCTCGACGGCACCGCCAAGGGCGGCGTGCTGGCCGCCATTGCCCAGGAGCGCCCGCTGCCGGTGTACTTCATCGGGGTGGGCGAAAAACTCGAAGACCTGGAGACCTTCAGCGCGCGCGAGTTTGCGTTGGCGCTTCTCACCTGAAACCGGTGCGCGCTTGCGGCGGCGGCGCGACGTTGTCAGACGGACGCCGTTTACGCTCCGCAAGGGATGCGGGCATGATGCGCCATGCTCTTCGACCTGGCCGAAGCGACCGCTCTGCTGCTGGCGCTGTGCTTTTTGCACGGTGCCAACATACGCGCATGGAAAAAATGGCCCTGGCTCGGACAGATCCTTTCGGGCTTGCTGTTCGGCGGCGTTTGCGTGCTTGGCATGCTCAACCCGATAGCGCTGGCACCTGGGGTCTTCTTCGATGCGCGCTCCGTGATCTTGAGCATGGCCGGTTTGTTTGGCGGCCCGGTGGTGGCTGCCCTGTCGACACTGATCGCTGTTGCCTGGCGCCTTTCAGCCGGGGGCGTGGGGGCGCCTGTGGGCGTCATGGTCATCGCGCTCTCGACCGTGCTGGGCCTCGGGTATCGGATGGCCCGTGCGCGGGGTTGGGTGGATGTGCGGCTCTGGAACCTCGTGGCCTTTGGCCTGGTACTGCACCTCGGGGTGCTGGGGCTCCTTCAGTGGCTTCCATCCGACATGCTCCAGCGCATCAACACCACGCTGGCCTTGCCTATGCTGCTGGTTTTTACCCCCGCTACGGCCCTGCTGGGCGGCCTTTTGCGCGATGTGGAGAACCGCCAGGCCACCGAGCAGGCCTTGGCAGAAAGCGTCGCCCGCCTGCGCGCCATTGCGGCAGCCTTGCCCGACGTGCTGCTGGTTCTCGATGCCCAAGGCCGCTACATCGACGTACTGTCTTCCAACGATGCCCCCCTGCTGGCACCAGCCTCCCAGTTGCTGGGCAAGCGGATGCACGATTTGCTGCCTGCAGCGCAAGCCGACCCGTTCCTTGCACTGATCCGCAAAACCCTGCACAGCGGCCAGACGGAGAGCTTTGTCTACCAGTTGCAGACCCTGTCGGGCCTGCGCCATTTCGAGGGACGCGCCCGCCCGCTGGGCACGGTGGTCAACGGGCAGGCCACAGTAGTTTTTCTGGCCCGCGACATCACCGAGCGCCTGGAAGCCGAGAGCGCACTGCGCGAATCCGAACTGCGCTTTCGCTCGCTGCTGCGTGATATTCCGTCCATTTCGGTGCAGGGTTACCAGGAGGACGGCTCCACCACCTACTGGAACAAGGCATCCGAAGTGCTTTACGGCTACAGCGAGCAGGAAGCCCTGGGAAAAAACCTGCTGGAGCTGATCATCCCGTCGGAGATGCAGCAGCCAGTGCGAGAGAACATGCTGGCGATGTTCAGACATGGCACCCCCATCCCGCCAGGCGAACTGCGCCTGCGAAACAAGGATGGCGCGCCGGTAGACGTGTTCTCCAGCCACACCCGCATTGAGGTGCCCGGCCAAGCACCGGAGCTGTTCTGCATCGATATCGACATCTCGGGCCGCAAGGCGGCCGAAGAAGAGGCGCGCTACCTGGCCTTTTACGACGCCCTGACCCGCCTGCCCAACCGGCGCCTGCTGGTGGACCGCTTGGAGCAGGTCATGACCAGCAGCGCGCGCTCGGGCCTGAACGCCGCTGTGCTGTTCCTGGATCTGGACGACTTCAAGACCCTGAACGACAGCCGAGGCCATGAAGTAGGCGATCTGCTGTTGATCGAAGTGGCGGGGCGACTGCGCGACGCCGTGCGCGAACAGGACACTGTGGCCCGGCTGGGTGGCGACGAATTCGTGGTGGTGCTGCAAAACCTTGGCACCGATGCCGCCGACGCCGCCTCGCAGGTACGCACGGTGTGCGAACAGGTGCTGACGAGTCTGCGCCAGCCCTACCTGCTGCAGGGCCATGAACACCACATGACCGCCAGCATCGGCGCCACCTTGCTGCGCCTGCCGCACGCCACGGTCGATGAAGTGCTCAAGCGGGCCGACCTGGCCATGTACCGCGCCAAAGACGCGGGCCGCAATACCTTGCGCTTCTTCGATCCCGATATGCAGGAGGCCGTCAACCAGCGCGCCATGCTGGAGACCCAAATGCACACGGGCCTGCGCCTTGCACAGTTTTTGCTGCTGTATCAGTGCCAGGTGGACGACCGTGGCCAAGTGACTGGCGCCGAAGTGCTTCTGCGCTGGCAGCACCCCGAGAAGGGCATGGTCTCCCCGGCCCTGTTCATCCCCCTCGCGGAGCAAACCGGGCTCATTCTGCCGCTGGGCCATTGGGTGCTGGAAACCGCACTGCGCCAGCAGGCACGCTGGCGCGATGACGCGCGCTTCGCCCATCTGAACTTGGCCATCAACGTCAGTGCACGCCAATTTCGCCAAGAAGACTTTGTTCCGCAGCTCTTGCAGTTGCTGGCACAGACGGGGGCCAATCCGGCACGCATCAAGCTGGAGCTGACCGAAAGCCTGCTGCTGGAAAACGTGGACAGCGTGATCGCCACCATGCTGGCCTTGAAACAACACGGCCTGGGCTTCTCGCTGGACGACTTTGGCACCGGCTATTCATCGCTGAGCTACCTCAAGCGCTTGCCGCTGGACCAGATCAAGATCGACCAGGGCTTTGTGCGAGACGTGCTGAACGACCCCAAGGACGCGGCCATTGCACACACCATCATTGTGCTGGCCGATCTGCTGGGCCTGGCCGTCATCGCCGAAGGCGTGGAAACCATCGAGCACCACCGCTTTTTGCAGGAGCAGGGCTGCCCCGCCTTTCAAGGCTATCTGTTTGGCCGCCCGGAACCGCTGGAGGCCTTCGAGCAGCGGGTGCTGAAGGGCTAAAAACCAGGCCGAAGTTCTGCCGCGATTTGTTGCTATTGCAGCAAAAACTGCCGGGCTCTCAAGCTTGCGCCACCGCCTCCTGGCGCACCCAGTCGGCGTACTCCTTGGTCGCCCGCAGCGGCTGCACCACCAGCTCGGGCAAGTCGTACGGGTGCAAAGTGCGCAGCAAGCCGAGCAGCGCAGACACTGCTGCAGGCAAGGTCTTGAACACCAGCCGGTGCTCGCCCTCTTCCTGCAACGCGCCGTCCCAGCGGTAGTGCGAGACCACCGCCTCCACCTGCGCGCACGCGGCCAGGCGCTGTTCCAGTACCGCCTGCGCCAATCGCCGAGCGTCTTCGGCGCTGGCAACGGTGGTGGTCACAGCGCTCAACTCGGCGGTGGCATCGATTTGGTTCATTCCAGGCTCCTTGCGCAGGCCGCGGCTGGCACCGCGAGGCCATTGATTCGGGTCAACAATACTATTGTATTTATAGCTGCTATCCCAATACCATCAAGCGATAGGCCACATTTTTAACAAAATCATGACTGTCGGCTTGGTCCCACACCAACTTGGGGAACTTGCTGCTTAGCAGTCTCTCCAAGAGAGTGCTAATATTTACCCATGGACGAAAGGAATTTTGGAATGAAACTCCCCTCTGGATCCGCAACAACCGCGCTGGCCCCGGCCAACCCGTGGGCGCTGGTGCCGCCACTGGGGAATCTGGACGCCTACATTTCCGCAGCCAACCGTCTGCCTTTGCTGACGCTCGAAGAGGAGCAGGCCGCTGCCCGCAGCCTGCGCGAGAACAACGACCTGGACGCCGCGGGTCGGTTGGTGTTGTCACATCTGCGTCTGGTGGTGTCGATCTCGCGCCAGTACCTGGGCTATGGCCTGCCGCACGGCGACCTGATCCAGGAAGGCAACGTGGGGCTGATGAAAGCCGTCAAGCGCTTCGACCCTGATCAGGGCGTGCGCTTGGTGAGCTACGCCATGCACTGGATCAAAGCCGAAATTCACGAGTACATCCTGAAGAACTGGCGCATGGTCAAGGTGGCGACCACCAAGGCGCAGCGCAAGTTGTTTTTCAATTTGCGCTCGATGAAGCAAGGTTTCAAGGCCGACGCACAAGACGCCGACACGCACCGCAATACCTTGTCGGAGCGCGAAATCGACCAGATGGCGTCGCAGCTGAACGTGAAACGCGAAGAGGTGATGGAGATGGAAACCCGCATGTCGGGCGGCGACGTGCTGCTCGACCCGGCGCCATCGGACGATGGCGAGCAGGCTTTCGGCCCCATCGCCTACCTGGCGGACGCCGCGCACGAGCCCACCGCCATGATCGAATCGCGCCAGCGCGACGCCCTGGCCAGCGATGGCATTGCCACTGCGCTTATCGGTCTGGACGACCGCAGCCGGCGCATCGTAGAAGAGCGCTGGCTGAACGTGAACGACGACGGCTCAGGCGGCATGACGCTGCACGAACTGGCGGCCGAATACGGCGTCAGCGCCGAGCGCATTCGCCAGATTGAAGTCGCGGCGATGAAGAAAATGAAGAAAAGCCTGGCCCAGTACGCCTGAGGACATTCGACTTGAGTCAGAAGGCGCGCAACCCTCACCGGTTGCGCGCCTTTTTGATGCAGTGGGCGCTTTTGATGTCTGCATGTCTTTCGCGCCACGCTCGCCTCTGGCGCGGGAGCACTGCTCGCGGCCGTACGGCCCCTGACCCGCTCTGCGGACACCAGCACCAAGCTGGGCTGGCCCAGCCGCACGCTCCAACAAGCTGTTCCAGCAAGGCTGGCAAGTCGCCGGCACCACAGCCGAAGGTCTGGCGCGGCGCGTGCAGGCGGATGCGCAGTTGCTCGGCAACGTGACTCGCACGCACCACATCACCGCCCAGTAGCCGCTCGCCGCAGCGCCCCGCAGTATTCAGCGGTCCATCGGCAGAACCTGGCTCTCCTTCACCTCTTCCATCACCACGTAGCTGTGGGACTGGGCGGTGACGGGGAGTTTCTTCAGCATATCGCCGAGCAGATGGCGGTATTCGTTCATGCCGCCGAGCCGGGCCTTGACAAGGTAGTCAAAGCTGCCGGACACCAGGTGGCATTCCATCACTTCGGGCAGGTGCAAGAGCTCTTGGCGCACCTTGTCGAACACGTCACCCGACTTGGACGACAGCGTGATTTCCACAAACACCAGCAGCGTTTTGCCGAGCGCAGCGGGGTCCACGCGGGCGTGGTAGCCGGTGATGACCTTGTCACGCTCCATGCGCCTCACCCGCTCGGAACACGGCGATGTGGACAGGCCGATCTGCTCGGCCAGATCGGTCATGGAAATACGCCCCTGGCGCTGGAGGATGTCGAGGATTTTCCGGTCAATGCGATCGAGTTCGGCCATTTGAAGCGTCCGGCAACAAAACAGCCCTCTATTTCAGCCGAAATTCTGGCCAATGGCACATTTTTAAGTGAAATTTATGGCGCTGCCATCCATAAACTTCCTATAAATCTTGTTGATGTTGGAGTGCGCGATGAAAGTCATAGTTCTCGGTGGCGGCGTGATCGGTACCACGACTGCGTATTACCTGGCCCGCTCTGGCGCCGAGGTGGTGGTGCTAGACCGCCAGAGCAGCGTGGCGCAAGAAACCAGCTTCGCCAACGCTGGTCAGGTTTCGCCCGGCTATTCCACTCCTTGGGCTGCGCCCGGCATTCCGTTCAAGGCAATGAAGTGGATGTTCCAGAAGCACGCGCCGCTTTCCATCCGCCCAGACGGCAGCCTGTTCCAGCTGCGCTGGATGGCAGCCATGCTGAAAAACTGCTCCGCCGATCGCTACGCGGTCAACAAGGAACGCATGATGCGCGTCGCCGAGTACAGCCGCACTTGCCTGCGCCAGCTGCGCGCGGACACGGGCATCGCCTACGAACACCGCAGCCAGGGCACGCTGCAGCTCTTTCGCACGCAGGCCCAACTCGATGCGGTGCAGCGCGACGTGGCGGTGCTGAAGGAATGCGGCGTGCCGTATGAGTTGCTGGACCGCGACCAGCTCACCACCGTTGAGCCCGCGCTGGCGCAAGCACGCGAGCGCCTGACCGGTGGGCTTCGGCTGCCCAATGACGAGACGGGCGACTGCCAGATGTTCACGCAGACACTGGCCGAGCTGGCGCGCGGCCTGGGCGTGGATTTCCGCTTCGATCAAACGGTCGAGGGGCTGGTTACGGAAGGCGATCGCATCACTGGAGTGCGCGTGGGCGGCCAGGTGCTGACGGCCGACCGCTATGTGCTGGCCTTTGGTAGCTATTCACGCGGCTTCCTCGAGCCGCTGGGGCTCAAGCTGCCGGTGTACCCGGTGAAGGGCTATTCACTGACGGTTCCGCTATTGAACCCCGAGTTCGCGCCACAGTCCACCGTGCTGGACGAGACCTACAAGGTCGCGGTTACGCGCTTCGATAACCGCATCCGCGTCGGCGGGATGGCAGAGCTGGCGGGCTTTGACCTCTCGCTCAACCCGCGTCGGCGCGCCACGCTGGAGATGGTGGTGAGCGACCTGTTCCCAGGTGGAGATCTTCCCAAGGCGGAGTTCTGGACCGGTCTGCGCCCCATGACACCTGACAGCACGCCCATTGTGGGTGCCACGCCGTATTCCAACCTACTGCTCAATACCGGCCACGGCACGCTCGGCTGGACCATGGCCTGCGGCTCAGGAAAACTGGTGGCCGACTTGACCATGGGGCATACGCCGGAAATTCGTACCGATGGCCTGGCCCTGTCGCGCTACCTGCCGCCAGCCCGCTCCCGCGCAGCCCGCGCACACTCGGCCGGCGCTGCGGCCTGAAAATCCCTGGCGCGGCGTCTTATTTCGCCTCTTTCAGCAGACTGCGCACATCCGCCGCCACCGCCTCCGGGCCGCTGCCATAGCGGCTGTAGACGCGCAGTCGACCCGCAGGGTCAAAAATATAGCTGCCCGCCGAATGGTCCATGGTGTAGCTGGTGGGCGTCTGGCCGTCGACCTTCTTGAAGTAGATCTTGAAGTCTTTGGCAATGGCCGTGGTCTGCACGTCGTCGCCACGCAGCGCGACAAAGCTGGGATCGAAATTGGCCATGTAGGCCTTGAGCAGCTCGGGCGTATCGCGCGCTGGATCGACGGTAACGAACACCGCTTGCAAGCGCTCGCCATCGGTGCCCAGCATCTGCTTGACCTGCGCGAGCTCCTGCATGGTGGTCGGGCAAACGTCCGGACACTGGGTATAGCCAAAGAACACCACCACCACCTTGCCAGCGAAATCCTTGAGACTGCGCAGCTTGCCATCCTGGTCGGGCAAAGCGAAGTCGCGCGCGTACTCAGCGCCAGTGATGTCCACGCCGCGAAACTCTGGCGCAGACTTGGAACATGAAGCCAACAGGCCTCCAGCGCCTATGGATAAAGCGCTGACAGCTATCGATTGAAGAGCAGTTCTACGGAGCATGGCGGATTCACAAAACATAGTGATCCACCAACAGAGCAGCAAACACGCCACTCAGATGAATCAGTGAAAAACGAAAAGTGCGTCTGGCCAGCGCGTCGGAATAGTTCCGCCACAGCGCAAAACCGTATGCGCAAAAGCCGATGCTGAATACTACGGCGGCGATCAAATAAATCCAGGAGCTCATGCCATAGATGAAAGGCATCAGGCAGCCGGCAAACAGGATCAAGGTATACAGGAACACCTGCAGGCGCGTGAAGACGTTGCCGTGCGTCACCGGCAGCATGGGCAGGCCCGCTTTGCGGTAGTCCTCGACGCGGTACAAAGCCAGCGCCCAGAAATGGGGCGGCGTCCACAGAAAAATAATGAGAAAGAGAATCAGCGCCTCGGGTCCTACGTCGCCGCGCATGGCCGCCCAGCCCAGCACAGGCGGCATGGCGCCCGAGGCGCCGCCGATGACGATGTTTTGTGGGGTAAGTGGTTTGAGCACCAGGGTGTAGATCACCGCATAGCCGACAAAGGTGGCAAAAGTAAGCCACATGGTCAGCGGGTTGACCCAGACGTACAAAATTACAGAGCCGGCGCTGACCAGCACGGCAGAGAACATCAGCGCCTGTATATCGGACAGTTCGCCTTTGGCCGTGGGTCGCCACGCGGTGCGCTTCATGCGCGAATCGATCCCCTTCTCCACCAGGCAGTTGAATGCTGCGGCTGCACCGGCCACCAGCCAAATCCCCAGGCAGGCGATCGCCATGCGCAGAAGCTCGGCCGCCGTAGGCCAGCCGGGCACAGCCAGCACCATGCCGATCAGGGCGCAGAAAACGATGAGCTGGATGACGCGCGGCTTGGCCAGCGCGTAATACTGGGCCACGCGCGAGCGAAAGCGCAGCTCTCCGGAGGTCAGTGTCGTCATAGATGTGCCTCCACGACACGGGGTTGAACCATCGGCGCGGGAGCAGCCAGAGCGCGGGGGCGCTGCGCTTCGAGAATCCAGGTCAGCACCACCACGAGCGCCGCTGCTCCGCCGGTATGGAGCACCGCCGCCAGCAAAGGCCAGTCGAGCACCACGTTGCTCAGCCCGGTAATGAATTGCAGCAACAGCAGACCCGCCAGCCAGCGCGCTTGCCTGGGCCGTACGCCCACACCTGCGCGATGCAACCGCCAGGCCAGGAAGCCAAGAACGACAAACACTGCATACGCAAACAAGCGGTGGGTGTAATGAATGGCGGTCAGCGCAGAAAAATCGATGGGACGGCCATCGGACAAAACACCCAGCGGGCGCCACAGCGAAAAGCCCTGGGCGAAGTTCATGTCCGGCCACCAACTCCCCTGACACGTCGGAAAGCTGCTGCAGGCCAGTACAGCGTAGTTGGTGCTCACCCAGCCGCCGAGCAGCACCTGCAGGCTCAGCATGGCCAGCCCCAACCAGGCGAGCTTGTGCAGTCCGGCAGGCTGGGGCATCGCCCTGTCTTCGGCACCAACCCCCGTCTGGCGCACCGCTTGTACGCACAACAGCGCCAGCAGCACAACGCCACCCGCCAGATGCAGGGTAACGATGGCGGGGAACAGCTTCATGGTGACAGTCAGCGCCCCAAACGCGCCCTGCACGCAGACCCAGACCAGCGTCAGCGTCGCCCAGCCGGGGCTGGGCCCATCCAGCGCCCTACCCCCGGCTCGACGTGCGCGTCGCCGCCCCAGCCAGGCAGCCACAGCCAGGACGGTGATCAGCGCTCCGACGCTGGTAGCGAGGTAGCGATGCACCATTTCCACCCATGCCTTGCCGTGGGTGACGGGACCACTGGGCAGTGCCGTTTGCGCTGCCGAAATATCGGCGTGCGCCCCCAGGGGGCTGGCATTGCCGTAGCACCCTGGCCAATCGGGACAACCCAGACCCGAATCGGTCAGGCGGGTGAAAGCACCAAACAGCACCAGGTCGAAGGTCAGGAACAAGGTCAGCACGGTCAGCGCCTGCCAACGCCGCGAGCGCTGGACCCCGCGATTGCGCCAGAGCACCCAGGCGAGCGGGACCAGCGCGATGAGTGCCCCCAACGCGAGCATGCGCAACAGTGGGGCCAGATCGTAGAGGGGCTGCGCGCTGTTCATGGCTCGCTCGGCCGCCCAGCCGTATCCCATCCGGCCGACGCGCGCAACAGGCGCTCAATGTCGCGCTTGGCGCGCGCAGCAGCGGCCGCATCCATATTGGGTGGAAACCGCATCATCCAGTTGCCCATGGGATCAACGACATAAAGATGCTCCTGCAAGGCCTGCCCGGCTTCAGGCTGGAGCCAGCCAGCCAGCGCTTGGGGATCCACACGCAGCACCCGCGCGGTGGAAACCCCTGCACGCAGCGCTTCGGGTACAGCCGCGTCATCGCTAAGCAGCCAGACCCAGTCCAGCCGATCCTTTTCCTTGCCCAGGCTCTCGCGCAGCTGGCGCTGCAGGTACAGCCGCTGCTGGCAATCGGCCGGGCAGGCAGCAGGCGCTACGCTGACCAGGAGCCACTGATCTTTCAAGGCAGTCAGGTTTCCGGTTCGGCCTTGCAGATCCACGGTGGGCAATGAAGGCATCGGCCTCTGCGGTTCAATCAAACTGCCAAAGTTGCGATGCCCCTCCGGACGAATGACGTAGTAGGTGAAGTACGACGCCACCACCGGCGCAACGCAAACCAGTAACAGCGCCAACAGCTTCCAGCGCGCACCACGCCCGCTCTGGGCCGAGCGCACGGCATCGCCCACCGGGGGCTGACTGTGCACGGTCAAGCCCAAAGGTTGGACCGCAGCGCTGTCACGCAGCGTGGCGGCGAGGTCGGACGAATTGGAACCAGACATATAAACCCGAAATCAGGCCGCAAAGCGCGAACCATTGGAAGACATAACCGTAATTTTTCTGCACACCGGTATCGGGCGGCGGCCAGTGGCGCAGCAGACCCTCAGACGGAGCGCCATCCTGTACCACCACCATGCTTGCAAGCGCCAAGCCAGTCTCGGCGCGAAAGGCATCCAGATGGAGATTTTGCCGGATGCGCAAAAACCCCTGTTCGCTCTGGCCACTTCCCAGGGCATAGATCTGCGTTGTTTCGGTCGCCAGGTGCCCAGCAACCTCAGCTTCCCCCTCGGGGGTGCCTACAGGCGGCAGAGCCGTCCGTTCCTGGAAATTGCGCGGCGCCCAGCCGCGTTGCACGAGGATCACTGTGCTCTTGCCGGCAAGCTGCAGCGGCGTGACCACCAAAAACCCCTGGTGTCCATCCATCTGGCGGTTGTCCAGGTACACCGTGTACTCCGGCAGCCACCGACCCTGCAGCTCCACGCGTTGAAACAGAAACTTGTCTGGATCGGTGCCGGCCGGCGGGGCAGCCAGCGCCGCTTCCAGTTCCCGTCCAGCAAGCGGCGGCTGCACGCTGCGCGCTGCCAGTTCCGCTGCCAGTGCGTTTTTCTCTGCCGCGCGCTCCAGCTGCCAGCGCCCGAGCGCAGCGGTACCCAAGATACCGGCACAAGCCGCCAGCGTGATCAACCAAAAACGGACACCGCGGCGCAGCGAAAAAGAAGCGCTCACCAGATAATGGCCTTCATGAAAATTCTTGTCACACTGGGCTTTCTCGCCATTCTCGCCAGCCTTGGCGCCGCGCTCTTCTTCATGATGCGTACCGGCAAAGACAACGAAAAGCGCGGACAGCGCATGGCCTGGACTCTGGCGCTGCGTGTGGGGCTATCCATTCTTCTGTTTGTCTGCATGCTGCTGGCCTGGAAGCTGGGGTATATCCAGCCCACCGGACTGCCATTGGAGTGAAAAAGGCGCCCCCGGGGCGCCTTTCTTCTGGCTGCCGAACCCTTTACATCCAGTAAACGAGCACATATAGACCCAACCAGACCACGTCCACAAAGTGCCAGTACCAGGCCGCGCCTTCGAAACCGAAATGGCGTTCGGCGGTGAAATGCCCACTTTGCAAGCGCAGCGTAATGAAAAGCAGCATCAGCATGCCGAGAAACACGTGGAAACCGTGGAATCCCGTCAGCATGAAAAAGGTGGTTCCGTAGATTCCGGAGTTCAGTTTGAGGTTGAGTTCCGTGTACAGATGGTAGTACTCGTAGCCCTGCACACACAGGAACGTGAAACCCAGCGCCACAGTGAGCCACATCAGCGCAATCGTGCGACCGCGCTGGTTGTCACGCAAAGCGTGGTGCGCGATGGTCAACGTCACCCCGGAACTCAGCAGCAAAGCGGTATTGATGGTGGGCAGCCAAAACGGACCCACGGTCTGGAACGGCTCAACAATCCCTGCAGGCGAAGCAGTGGCACCGGCCGCCACCGACGGCCATACCGCTTTGAAGTCGGGCCACAGCAAAGCGTTTTCCAGCCCACCCAGCGCTGGTACCGAGTGCGCCCGTGCCCACCACAAGGCCGTGAAAAAGGCACCGAAGAACATCACCTCTGAAAAAATGAACCAGCTCATGCTCCAGCGAAAAGAAAGATCCACCTTGTAGCCATACAGGCCGCGTTCGCTTTCGTGCGCTGCCTGCCGGAACCACTGGAACAGCACCACCAGCCACCACACCAGGCCGAAAATAAAAGCGTATTTCCCCCAGGCATGGCTGTTGATCCACTGGCTCGCGCCAAGGATCACAAAAAACAGCCCGATCGCCGCCATGATGGGATGGCGCGATTCCGCGGGGACAAAATAATACGGGGTTGCGCCCGAGGTCATTGCACTCATTTCAGCTCCTGCTCTCTATCGATTGTCTTTGCGTCGGTTTTCTGTCGAATGAAGCTCACACCACCCAATGCACCACGGCCACCAGCGAAAGCACAAGCAGCAGAAAGCCCAGCAATCCGGCCGCAATGATGTGCAGAGGATGGATGCGCTCCAGATCTTGCTGGTACTCGCTGCGCTTGCGCAGGCCGAAAAATGCCCATGCCACCGCCTTCATGCTGCGGAAAAACGAACTGCTGCCCGCCGAGACGCGGTGCTTGTCATTCGGCGTTTCGCTCATGAACCCACCTTGGCACCGGCTTCGGGGGCCAAGGCCGCCGTGGGCGCCTGAGGAACGCCCGCGCCTACTTCAAAGAAGGTGTACGACAAAGTAATGGTCTTCACGTCCTTGGAGAGCTTCGGGTCAATGACAAAGGCCACGGGCCATTCTTTTCTTTCGCCCGGCTCCAGCGTGTACTGGTTAAAGCAGAAACACTCAACCTTGTTGAAGAAAGGCGCCGCCTGGCGTGGGGCGTAGCTGGGAATGGCTTGCGCCGACATGCGCCGGTTCTGCACGTTCTGAAACTCGTACATCACCGTGGTGAGTTCGCCAGGATGGACTTCCAGCGAGCGCTTGGCAGGACGAAAACTCCACGGGCCGCGCGAATTGGCATCGAATTCCACGGTGATGGTGCGGCTGCGGTCCACCTGCGTGTTGCTGGGAATGCGCACGTCGCTGCCGGCCTTGCCATTGCCCGGAACCTGGCGCTCGGACAGCGCCAGGATGTTGATGCCGGTGACTTCACAAATGCGCTTGTAGACCGGAATCAAAGCGTAGCCGAAGGCAAACATGCCAACCGCAACGATGGCAAGTTTTCCCACCATGCGGGCATTTTCGCGGCGCTCAGACATGGGCGACCATTCAGTGAGACAGGTAAATGATTTTCACCATAAATCCGATGAAAAACGTTGCAGCAATGGAGGCGAGCACCAGTCCAAGGCGCACGTTGTTCTTCTTCTGCTCAGGCGTCTGGGACATGATCAACCAATCACGCGGGTCGCGGTTTCGTCGAGCTTGGGCGGATTTTCAAAGGTATGGAAGGGAGCGGGCGATGGCACTTCCCACTCCAAACCTTCAGCACCATCCCACGGGCGCTGGGGCGCGGGCACACCGCGTCCCCGCATGGCAGGCAGCACCACAGCCAGGAAGAAATACACCTGGGCGAAACCAAAACCGAATGCACCGATACTGACGATCATGTTGAAGTCGGCAAACTGCATCGGGTAGTCGGCGTAGCGTCGCGGCATGCCGGCAAGTCCCAAAAAGTGCATCGGGAAAAAGGTGATATTGAAGGAAATCATCGACCACCAGAAGTGGATCTGGCCCCTGCGCTCGGAGTACATGAAACCGGTCCACTTCGGCAACCAGTAGTAGGCCCCGGCAAACATGGCAAACAGCGAACCGGCCACCAGCACGTAGTGAAAGTGCGCGACGATGTAATAGGTGTCCTGGATTTGCGTATCAATGGGGGCCACCGCCGGAATCAGCCCCGTGAAACCGCCAATGGCGAACACAAAAATGAAACCGATCGCGAACAACATGGGCGTCTCGAAAGTCATCGAGCCGCGCCACATGGTGGCAATCCAGTTGAATATCTTCACTGCCGTGGGCACCGAGATCAGCATCGTGGCGTACATGAAGAACAGCTGCCCGGTCACCGGCATGCCGGTGGTGAACATGTGGTGCGCCCAGACAATGAACGAGAGAATGGCGATCGACGAAGTGGCATACACCATCGATGCATAACCAAACAGCTTCTTGCGCGCAAATGCGGGAACCACCTGGCTGATGATGCCGAACGCCGGCAAGATCATGATGTAAACCTCAGGGTGGCCGAAGAACCAGAAGATGTGCTGGTACATCACCGGGTCACCGCCGCCAGCGGGGTTGAAGAAGCTGGTGCCAAAGTGGCGATCGGTCAGCGTCATGGTGATGGCACCGGCAAAAACCGGCATCACGGCAATCAGCAGGTAGGCCGTGATCAGCCAAGTCCAGCAAAACATGGGCATCTTCATCAGCGTCATACCGGGTGCGCGCATGTTCAGAATGGTGACGATGATGTTGATCGCCCCCATGATGGACGAGGCGCCCATGATGTGCAGTGCGAAGATGCTTGAGTCCATCGACATGCCCATTTGCAGGGTCAACGGGGCATACAAGGTCCAACCCGCAGCGGGAGCACCACCGGGCATGAAGAAGCCGGCCACCAACATGATGGCGGCGGGCACCAGCAGCCAGAAACTGAAGTTGTTCATCCGCGCAAACGCCATATCAGAGGCGCCAATCTGCAGCGGAACCATCCAGTTCGCAAACCCCACGAAGGCCGGCATGATGGCACCGAACACCATGATCAGACCGTGCATGGTGGTGAGCTGATTGAACAGCTCGGGATTCACCAGTTGCAGACCGGGCTGAAACAGCTCGGCGCGAATCAGCAAGGCCAGTACGCCGCCCACCATGAGCATGGTGAACGAGAACATCAGGTACAGCGTGCCAATGTCTTTGTGGTTGGTGGCATAGAGCCAGCGCCGCCACCCGGTCGGCCCGTGATGGTGGTCGTGGCTGTCTGCTGCGTGGCCGGCGGCATGCCCGGTGGGGTCGAGAACTGCGCTCATGGTGAATTCCTCAATACTCTTTGCGGGCGCGGCTTATTTGCTGCGCTGGGCGACGATTTCAGCCGGCTGCACGAGCTGACCCGTCTTGTTCGACCAGGCATTCTTGGTGTAGGTGATCACGGCAGCGAGATCGGTGTCGCTGAGTGCCTTCCACGAAGGCATGGCCCCATTGGCGACTCCGTGCAGGACGATTTGGATCTGGACGCCATGATCGGCATTGCGAACCACGGCCGAGCCATCCAGCGGCTTGATCGGGCCGGCGCCCTTGCCATTGGCCTGGTGGCAGGCCGCGCAGTTCGAGCCATAGACCTTCTCACCGCGCTTGAGGATGTCCTCCAGCGCCCAAACCTTGCCCGGGTCGTCCAACTTGGCGGCGACCTTCTTCATTTCGCCCCCTACCCAGGCCGTGTAGTCCGCTGCCGATACCACCTTGACGTGAATCGGCATGTAGGCGTGCTCCTTACCGCAGAGCTCGGCGCACTGGCCATAAAAATCGCCCACCGAATCGGCCCGGAACCAAGTGTCGCGCACGAAACCGGGGATCGCGTCCTGCTTGATGCCAAAAGCTGGCACCATGAACGAGTGGATCACGTCGTTGGCGGTCGTGATGATGCGAATCTTTTTGCCCACAGGCACCACGAGCGGGTTGTCTACCTTGAACAGGTAGTTGTCGGGCGCCTGGGACACATCGCCGCTGCTCGACATGGCGCGCTGCGCGGGGTCGAGGGTCGAAATAAAACCGATGCCTTCGCCTTCGCCTTTGATGTAGTCGTAACCCCACTTCCACTGGTAACCGGTGGTCTTGATGGTGAGGTCGGCGTTGGTCGTATCCTTCTGCGCCACGAGCACCTTGGTGGCTGGAAGCGCCATACCCACGATGATCAGAAAAGGCACCACCGTCCAGACGATTTCCACCGTGACGGATTCATGAAAATTGGCGGCTTTGGCGCCCTGCGATCTGCGGTGTTTCCAGATCGAATAAAACATCACCGAGAACACCGCGACGAAGATCACCGTGCAGATGATGAGCATCATCCAGTGCAGATTGCTCTGCTCCTCAGCGATGCGTGTCACTCCGCGCGTCAGGTTCAACTGATGAACGCTCGGACCGCCCGGCAAATCATTGACTGCGTGGGCGGAACCTGCTGCCCAGGCGCCGGCCAGCATCAGAGCGTGGGCCAACCTCTTGAAAATGCTCTTCATAGTTCTCACTTGCTTCTAAGCCTCAGTTAACTCGCCCCATCTCGATCGGCACCCATGGCGCCCATGCTGTGCAATGCAGCCGGCACGCCCCGCGAGGTAGCCGAAAAGATAGACGCGCCCCGCCCAGTTCACCACCCGCACAAACCAGCACTTGCGCACTGCGACGCAGAACTGCATGCCTATGAAAAGGCGGGCATTGCACGCAAACGGCTTGCTCTAGTGGTGGGCGATTGTAGCGTGGCTTGTTTCAGATCAGAGAAACAAGGGAAACTCCCAAGATCGCCGCGCAAATTTGCTTTAAGTCAATGGAAACAACCACTATTTGCGCTTATGTGCGTGGTGGCCTGCTTTTCAACAGGCTGCGCATTTCGTCCAGTGAGACCGCACTTTGTGCAGTCACTGGAACGCGCGGCACGGGCTTGAAGGCGTGCCCATAGACAATTTCGAAGCTCAAGGTCAGTTGGCCCTCGGCATCTGGCGTGGTAAGCCCCGCTGCCAGCGCCTGGCACAAGGCACTGTGCCAGCGCCGCCCGCGCAGCGCCAGGTGCCGCCCCGGATGCAGGTTGCTGCCCAGCTCACGCAGCTCCTGCAGCAGTCGCTCAGGCGTGGCAAAGCTGAGTGTGATGCGCTCCATGTCCACGATCGGTTCGGCAAACCCCGCGTCGATCAACATGTCGCCCCAATCGTGCATGTCGGTGAACGCGTGGGCGGGCGCTGGCCAGCCCCGCGCCTGGTACACGGCGCGCAGCTCGCGCAGCGTATCGGGGCCAAAGCAGCTGAACATCAGGTAGCCATCGACATCCAGCGCGCGTTGCCAGGCGCCGATCAAGGCGCGCGGGTCCGCCGCGCTATGCAGCAGCATGTTGGCCCAGAGCATCTGCACCGAGCCCTTCTCCGGGGCGCCAAACGTGACCGCACCTCGGCCCCAGCGCTCTGTGCTCCACCAGCTTGGCGCCAGCGCCTCGCGCGCTACAGCCTGGCGATGCCCAGCCGTCTCGTTGACGGTGCAGCAGGCATCGGGATAGCGCTCGCGCAGCAAGGCATGGGCCTCAAGGCCGCCGCGCACCGGATCCCAATGGCACCAGGCGCGCGGTGCGTCGCGGATCCAGCCCAGGCGCTGCTCCATGCGCCGCGCCACCTCTTCGTGCAACCAGGGCGAAAGGGCAGGGGCGCGCTCGTGCCAGCGTGCAGCGGCCACGGGGTCAATAGTGGGAGGTAGATCGGAAGCCATGAGGGAGTGTTACAGATGGCGCAGCTTGAGCCCACCAACTGGGCACAAAGACCCCAGCGCCATGCCCTATATTGGACATTACCATGGCACGCCGCAGCCTTCTTGCCCAACCTTGGCGCCCTTGGCGCACGTTCAGCGCCTGGGCGGCGCGCCTGCCCAGCCAGTGTGCCGTGTGCGGTAGCTGGCCGGCGCAGCGTTTGTGCGAAGCCTGCATTGCACGTTTTGCGCAGCCGCGCGCGCGCTGCAGCACCTGCGCCCTGCCGCTGGCTGGGGGAGCCCTTCAGTGTGGCCAATGCCTGCGGCACCCTCCCTTGCTCGATGCCTGCATTGCGGCGCTTGACTATGCCTATCCCTGGGCTGGTGTGTTGGCGGAGTTCAAATTTCGCGGGGACCCGGCCTGGGCGGCGCCGCTTGCCAGCCTGATGCGGAGCACGCCCTGGGCAGAACCGGCCATCGATGCCGCCGACTGGCTGATTCCCGTGCCGCTTTCCCCGGCCCGCCTGGGCGAGCGAGGCTTCAACCAGGCGGAGCGCTTGGCACGAACACTCAGCGACCAAAAGAGTACGCACCGCCTATTGCTGCGCGTGCATTCCGGCGCAGTTCAGCACACCCTGAACCGCGCGCAGCGCCTGCGCAACCTGCAAGGTGCTTTCGCGGTAGACCCGCTACTCGTCGAAACGCTGCGCGGTCGGCGCGTGGTGCTGGTGGACGATGTCATGACGACTGGCGCGACCTTGCACGCCGCGGCCCAGGTGCTGCGCCAAGCCGGGGTCGCTCATCTGACGGCTTTGGTCCTCGCCCGGGCCCCGCAGCCGGCACAATAGAAATACCTTGTAGCGCGGATACGCACTTTTACGCAGCGAGGGGGATGCTCACAGGAAAATGCCGACAAAATCCCGCCATGTTTCACATCGTCCTCGTCGAACCCGAGATTCCGCCGAATACGGGCAACATCATCCGCCTGGCGGCGAACACGGGCTGCACTCTGCACTTGATCGAGCCGCTCGGTTTTTCCATGGAAGACCGCATGCTGCGGCGTGCCGGGTTGGACTACCATGAATTCGCAAAAGTGCAACGGCATGCGGGCTGGACGGCCTTTCTGCGCGCCGTGCAGCCCGATTTGACCCGCATGTTTGCCTTGACTACGCACGCAACGCAAAGCGCATTCGATACCTGTTTTCTTCCGGGCGACTGGCTGGTGTTCGGCGCCGAGACACGCGGTCTGCCTCCCGAACTGCGCGAAAGCTTTGCTCCAGCACAGCAGGTTCGCCTGCCGATGATGGCGGGGCAACGCAGCCTCAACCTCTCCAACGCTGTGGCGGTCACGGTCTTTGAAGCCTGGCGGCAAAACAGCTTTGGGGCGGGCGCTGTCGACAGTGTGCCGGCCGAACTGCGCGCCTGATCAGATTTCCTGCGCGGCCAGCGCTTCGGGTGTTTGTTCGCTCACAAAATCAAGAAAGGCGCGCGTGCGTGCCGGCAGCATGCGCTGCGTGGGCAGCGCCGCATAGATGGTGTAGCGCGAAAGAATCCACTCGGGCAGCACGTGCACCAAGGCCCCGGTGCTCAGGTGGCGCTGCGCCAGCAAGCGCGGAATGACTGCAACGCCTGTGCCATCGAGCACGGCCCGCAGCAGCACGTCGGTGCTGGTTGACTGCAGCACCACCGGCAGGCTCAGTTCGTGGCTTTCACCATCGCCCGACAGGGGCTTGAGGCAGAGTTTGCGCACCCCGCGCCGGCCGTTGCCGGTATCGCGCAGAAAGTCGTGCGATTCCAGATCCTGCGGCTGCTTCGGCGCACCGCGCCGCAGCAGGTAGCCGGGCGAGGCAACCACAATGGCTTCCCCCTGAAAGAGCTTGCGCGCCACCACATTGCCGTCGAAATCGTCCGGCACGACGAGAAAAGTGACGTCAAACTCGTCCACCCGCCCTGCGGCGACGTTGTCGGTAGTGAGGTCGAGCACCAGCCGCGGATGGCGCTCGCGCCAGCGGGGAATCAGGGGCGCCAGAAAATAGGTGGCGATCGCTGCGGGTGCCAGCACATGCACCGTGCCCTGCAGGTCGCGCGTGCTCGCTGTGGCGGCGGCTTCAGCGTCGTCGATGTCGCTCAGGATGGTGCGCACCCGCTGCAGGTAAGCGTCCCCAGCCTCGGTGACCGCTACCTTGCGCGTCGTGCGGTGCAAAAGGCGGGTGTTGAGGTGCTGCTCCAGTTCGGCCACCACGCGCGTGACCACTGGGGGCGACATGTCGAGCGCGCGCGCCGCTGCGGCAAAACCGCCTTCGTCGGCGACGCGGGCAAACACCCTCATGGCTTGCAGGCGGTCCATGGCTCAGTCTGCCCAAACCATGGCGTCGGTCGGCGTCAGGCCGGTGCGCCGTAATTGCGCGACAGCGATTCCGCCACGCAGACCGGTTTGTCGCTGCCCTCGCGCTCGACCGTCACCAGCCAGGCCATCTGCAGTCCATCGGGCGCCAGCGGTTCGGTCGATTGCAGCTGCAGGCGCGCGCGCAGCCGGCTGCCCACCGGCACCGGCGCCGTGAAGCGCACGCGGTTGAGGCCGTAGTTCACCCCCATGCGTGCGCCTTCGATGGCAATGCCCGTTTCGAAGAAACGCGGAATCAGCGACAAGGTGAGAAAGCCATGCGCAATCGGCGCGCCAAACGGGCCCTGGCGCGCGCGCTCGGGGTCCACATGGATCCACTGGTGGTCGCCGGTGGCCTCGGCAAACTGGTTCACCTGTTGCTGCGTGATGGTGATCCAGTCGGTCACGCTGACTTCCTGGCCAACGCAGGCTGCGACTTCGGAGTAGGAATGAAAGGTTTTCATGGCGCCAATGTAGCGCCCGCCCCCACGCCACGGTGTCGGCCATGGGACAGCGGCGGATCACGCCGCGTCCAGCCACTGGCAAATACCCTGCCACTGCTCCAGATCGCGCGCCACGCGGGCCGGGGCCACGTCGAACAGCGTGAGCCCGTGCGCGGCCAGGTGCAGGTAGTTTTGCGTCGTACGCAAAGTGCCCAGCACCGGAATATCCAGGCTGTCCACGAAATGCGCCAGTTGCTCGGCGGCGCGCGTGCGCGGGTCGACGCGCATGCCGACAATGCCCACGGGCGTCTGGGCACTGGCCCTGTGCGCGGTCAGCTGGTCAAGAAATTCGCGCGTGGCAAAAATGTCGAACACGCTGGGCTGCAGCGGCACCACGATGCGGTCGGCCAGCTTGAGCACATCCCCCAGGCGCCAGCCCGCCAGCCCGGCCGGCGTGTCGAGCACCACGTGGCTGGCGCCACGCGGTGGGCGGGCGATGACGTCGGCGCTCACGTCCCAACTGCCTATGGGCCGCGCCGCCGCCGGGCGCAGGCCCAGCCACAACCTGGCCGACTGCTGGCGGTCGGCATCGCCCAGCAGCACCGGATGGCCCTGGCTGGCCAGGTAGCCGGCGATGTTGGTGGCCAGCGTTGACTTGCCGACGCCGCCCTTGGGGTTGGCAACCACGATCACAGACATGAAAGACTCCAGATTTCAGGTAAAAAAGGCCTCTAGGGATGGCCTGCATAACTCCCTGCGGTCTGTGATAGCGCGGCCTCGGGCGGTCTACTGCGTTGCTTTTTTTGCCAATAGCTGGGCTATTGGCTGCAAAAAGACGCCTTGTAGCCCATCCCGATCCGCACTATCACCGCCTCGCGAGGGTTATGCAGGACATCTCTAGCGCTTACTACATAAGCACAATAAGCTATCTTTTATATAGCAACTGCACGCATCAGGTGGTTTGCGCACCGCGGCGAACAAAAAACAGGCCCGCGCCCACCGCCATCAACACGCCGCCAAACACGCGGTTCTGATTGCGCTGCGCGCGCGGGCTTTGCATCAGGCGGCGCAGGCTGCTGGCGCCCAGGGCGTAGCCGTGCATCACGGTCAGATCAATGACCATAGAGGTTGCCGCCATCACCAGCAGCTGCAGCCACAGCGGCCGCGCGTCGGTCAGAAACTGGGGTAGCACGGCCACCATGAAGACGATGCCCTTGGGGTTGGTGGCGTTGGTCAGAAAACCGGTGGCAAAACGGCGCTGCCAGCGGCCTGCCGGCTCCACGGTGGCGCCCACCAGCGAACCACTGGCACCCGAGCGCCACTGGCTCCAGCCCACGTAGATCAAATAGCAGGCCCCCGCCACCTTGACCACACCAAACGCCAGTTCCGACGCCAGCAGCAGCGAGCCCACGCCCGCCCCTGCCACCAGCAACAGCAGTACCAGGCCCAATTGCAGCCCGAAGATGGTGGCCGTCGTCTTGCGCACCCCGTAGGACAGGCCATGGCTCATGGCCAGCACGGCGCCGGAGCCTGGCGAAAGAGCGATGAGGCAGGTGGCGGCAACGAAAGCAAGCCAGGTAGACAAGTCCATGGTGGGAATCGGAAAGAAGGAGTGAGAACAGGGAAACGGGCTGGCATCTTAGAGCGGGATGGGCCCGCGCGCATCGCCAAAGTGCAAGAATCTGGGCTCTTGCTTTCCCCTGCCCATGTCACACGCCCCTGCCTGGCTTAGTTACGCCTTTCTCTACCTTGCTGCGGCCGTGCTCACCGTGCCGGTGGCGCGCGCTTTGGGGCTGGGCGCCATCATTGGCTACCTGGCGGCCGGCATTGCCATCGGGCCCTGGGGTTTTGGCTGGGTGAGCAATGTGCAGGACATCCTGCATTTCGCCGAATTTGGCGTGGTGCTGATGCTGTTTCTCGTCGGCCTGGAGCTGCAGCCCACACGCTTGTGGAGCCTGCGTCGGCCGATCTTTGGACTGGGGAGTGCGCAGGTCCTGGGCTGCGCCCTGCTGCTGTGCGCCGCCGCCTTGCTGGCCGGATTTTCCTGGCGCGTGGCGCTGGTGGGCAGCCTGGGTCTGGCGCTGTCATCCACTGCCATCGCGCTTCAGTCCCTGGGCGAGCGCAACCAGCTGCGCACCAGCAGCGGCGAATCGGCGTTTTCGATCTTGCTGTTCCAGGACATCGCCGCCATTCCCATGCTGGCCCTGGTGGCCCTGCTGGGCACAGCAAGCGTGCAGGGCCACCACACGCCCACCAGCGTCGCGCTGGAGGTTTTCAAGATCGTCGGCGTGATTGCGGCCATCGTGCTGGGCGGTCGATTGCTGCTGCGCCCGCTGTTGCGCTGGATTGCGCGCAGCCGCACGCCAGAAATTTTTACCGCCGCCGCGCTGCTGCTCGTCGTGGGCATTGCCTACCTGATGGTGCTCGTCGGCCTGTCGATGGCGCTGGGGGCTTTTCTGGCCGGCGTACTGCTGGCCGAGAGCGAGTTCCGGCGCGAGCTGGAGACCGATATCGAGCCCTTCAAAGGCCTGCTGCTGGGCCTGTTCTTCATCGCCGTGGGCATGAGCATCGACTTTGGCGCCATGCTGCGCGCGCCGCTCATGGTGGCATTGCTGCTCATCGGCTTTGTGGCGATCAAGAGCGTGGTGATTTACGCGCTGGCGCGGGCCGTGACGATTCCGTACCAGGAGCGGCCCGTGTTCACGCTGCTGCTGGCGCAAGGCGGCGAGTTTGCCTTCGTGGTGTTCCAGGCTGCTGCCGGTGCCGGCGCCTTGCCGGGCGAGATGGCCTCGCTTCTGATTGGCGCGGTGGCGCTGTCGATGCTGTGCACGCCGCTCTTGCTGCTGCTGCTCGACCGCCTGGTGCTTCCGCGCTACGCCACCACGCTGCGCACACCGCCCGAGGGGGAAATCTCCGAGCCCCAGACGGCGCCCGTACTGATCGCCGGGTTTGGCCGCTACGGGCAGATCGTGGCGCGCGTGCTGCTGGCCCAGGGCATTCCGGCCACGGTGCTGGACCACAGCGTGGACATCCTGGAAGTAGCGCGCACCTTTGGCTACCGCGTGTTCTATGGCGACGCTACGCGCCTGGACCTGCTGCGCATGGCGGGCGCCGCGCAGGCGCGGGTGCTGGTGCTGGCGGTCGATGCGCCCGGTCCCTCGCTCAAGATCGCAGCGCTGGCGCGCGAGCACTTCCCGCACCTGAAAATCGTCGCACGCGCCCGGGACCTCACGCACTGGAACGATTTGCGCGACCTGGGCGTCACCCAGGTGCAGCGCGAACTGTTCGAATCCAGCCTGCTGAGCGCGCGCAGCGTGCTGGAACACATGGGCCTGCAAGAGAGCGAGACCGACGCGCTGCTGGCGCGCTTTCGCCAGCACAACATTGCGCTGGCCGACCGCATGTACCCGCACCACAAGGACCAGGCCCGCATGATCGCCGTGGCCCGCGAAGGCCGCAGCCAGCTGGCTGAGCAGCTGGCCAAGGAACGGGAAGAGCGCACCCTGCGCAGCGCGGCGGGCATGGGCTACCCGGGCTACGGGGAGAACGAGCAAGCCCCTGGCCGGGAAGACGCTTACGAACTGAAAAATATAAGATAAAACCGGCTCTAGCGCTTTATCTATAAGCCTATATAGCTACTTTTTCAATAGCATCTACTGAACCAAGGAAAGAGGGCGGGTGCCCGCGCGGCTTGGCGCTGCCGCTCAAGGCTTCGCGTTCCCATCGTCCCAGGGGTGCAGTACGCTGGTGCCCGGCGCCTGCGACTGCCAGGTGGCGAGCATGGCCTCACGGAAATCCGCCAGGGGATAGGTGTTTGCAATTCGGGGCCGAATGCGGCCTGTTGCAGCCCACTGCATCAGCTGTTCAAGGCGTGGCGGGCGCAGGGCGGGGTTGTTTTCGGTAGAGATGACCGTCGGGCAGCCCAGCACGTTCAGGCCCTTCATCATCATGAGATTGGTCGGCAGTTGGTTGGCGCGCGGCGCACCGCGCTGGCCACGGCCGTTGGCCACATCGGGGGTGGAAGTCCACGCGACAATGAGAAAGCGCGCACCAAAACGCACGCAGCGCATGCTTTCGATGGAGGTCTCACCGCCCACGCCGTCATACACAACGTGTACGCCCTTGCCATCGGTCAGCGCCTTCACCTCGTCGCGAAAGCGACGCACGCCGGTTTCACCCGCTGGCGCCGTGGTGTTGAGCACATGGTCAGCACCCTGGGCCTTGACGATGGCGAGCTTTTCATCCGAGCGCCCGGTGGCAATCACCGTGGCGCCCAGAAGTTTCGCCACTTGCACGGCGGCCAAGCCAATGGACCCCGACGCGCCATGGATCAGTACCGTCTCACCCGCTTGTAGACGGGCCCGCTGCACCAGAGAGTAGTAAGCGGTTTCGAAGTTGCCCAGCAGGCAGCAAGCCTCGTCAAACGACAGCCCCTTGGGGATGCGGCGCAGGGCACCTTCTGGCAGCACTGCGTAAGGGGCGTAGCCGCCCTGTGTCTGGTAGTTGCCCCCCGAGCGGGCACCTGCCTGCATGCCGTCCACCAGCACCGCATCGCCCACCGAAACGCGCGAAACCGCGCTGCCCGTGGCGACTACCCGACCGCTGTATTCCAGGCCCGGCGTGTAAGGCGGGCTGGGCATTTTCTGGTACTGCCCGCTGGTCATCAGCAGATCCACCCGGTTCACGGAGGCACTTTGGATACGCAGGACGATTTCGTGGGGCTTGAGCGCTGCGGGGTCGGGCGCGCGCACCTGCGCGATGCGCATGTTGTGCCCGATAGCCTCCAGCGGATCTTCGCCAAATGAATCAACGAAAACCTGCTGTCCGTCAGGGAGCGGCGTGGGGTGCATGGGAATCCTTCTTCGAGTTGCAGCAACAAAACACTTACTGCGGCTCAATCCCAGCGGCCTTGATTTTGTTTCGCCAGCTCTCGATCGACGCCCTGTTGTAGGCGCCAAGTTCCTCAGGCGAGGAGTTCTTGAGATCGCTCGACAAATTCTTGATCCGCTCCGCAAACTCTGGCGATGTCGTCGTCTGGTGGATCGCCGTCTTGAGCCTGCCAATGATTTCGGTCGGCGTGCCTGCAGGCGCGTACACCGCCAACCAGGACACCAGGTCCAGCCCCTCGACGCCAGTCGCTTCATGCAAAGTGGGAACATCGGGGGCCAGCGAACTGCGCGCGGCCGAGGTGATGGCCAGCGGGCGCATTGGCCCGCCAGGGCCAATGAAGGCTTGTGCGGCAGCGGTGTCGATGAACATGAACGCCAGGCGCCCGCCGATCACGTCGGACGCGGCTGCCGGCGTGCCCTTGTAGGGCACCGCAATGGCATTCACCCCCACCGCCTTCATCACGGCCGCGCCAGATACCTGGCCAGTGCTGTTCCCGTAGCCATAGGATGCCTGCGCCGGATTGGCCTTGAGCCAGGCCACAAGCTCCTTGACGTCCTTGACCGGCATGTCTCTGCGCACCAAGAGCAGGAACGGCGTCTCGCTGATCAGGGTGATGGGGGCAAAATCCTTGATGGGGTCGTAAGGGAGCGATTTGAACAGCGAGACGTTGGCCGCCTGCGTGGTGTTGGTGGTAAAGAAAATGGTGTAGCCATCGGGCTTGGCTTTTGCTGCGGCAGATGCCGCGATCTGGCCCGATGCGCCGGGCAAGTTCTCCACCACCACGCTGGTTTTGAGACTGTCTTGCAAACCGGCCGAGATCACCCGGGCGATGATGTCAGTGCCGCTGCCGGCAGTGAAAGGCACGATGAGCTTGATCGGCTTGGAGGGGTAATCCGCCGCCTGAACACCGCCAAAGCCCATGGCTGCGGCCGAGATGGCCGCCAATACGAACGTTCTGCGCGCTGCGCGCATGGTCGAAAATGGGGTGCTCATTTTTTATACCTTGTGGTTTGGGGAAAATGCGTGAATAACAAAAGCCGCGGCCTCCTGGTCCGGCTTGGCCGAATACTCATGGGTTGCACCATCGGGAAAGAATATCCAATCCCCCTCAGTGGCCTCAAAATAATGGCCATTAATATGCCCGGTCACGGCACCCTTCTGGACGAATATCACCTGCTCCATGCCATTGAGTGCATGGCTGGTTTTCTTGCCGCCGGGTTCAAGCCGTGCTTCATATATCGCCATGTGCCGGGGAGAGCCTTGCGGCACATCCAGCGCCCAGGCAAACCGCACGCCGCTGTGGTGCTCAGGCACAAATGCGGTTGACGCCACCGCAGCGACTTCACCGCCTGAGGGCATCCGCTTGCCAGCAGTGGCGGGCGCATCTTCGCAATTGACTGCGGCCATGGGGTTCTCTGCATAGGGCGGGGCGTAGACCACCAGCACCTTCACCGGGGTATCGCTGGTCACGCCAAAACGATGCGGTGTTCCCTCCGGCGTGAACATCCAGTGGCCAGGCCTGGTGATCTGCTCCCCGCCATTGAGTTCACCAAGGCCCTCCCCTTGAAGCAGATATGAGGCTTGCTCCAGATTCGGATGCATATGCCTGAGCGCACCATGGCCTTTTTCAATGGTGCCAATGAGCACTTCGAGGTATTTGGCGCCCACCGTTTCGCGACTGATCACCCGCTGGTTTGTGGTACCGCTGTGGTTGGCCGGAGAATAAGGATTGGCTCCATCCGAGGAAACGACATAACGATATTCCATGGAGACTCCACTTGAAAATACTGATTGCCGTTTCCGGGTTATTTAGAATTTGAATCTGACTTGGCTCTCCCGGAACGGGAAATTCATGTTACGTGAACGGATCGTGGTTTCCCAATGATCTTCGCGCATGCCCCGTCGTGAACAGGATTCATGCGGAATACGGATTAACCCTGATATTGGTGCGCTGCAGCAAACAGCTGCGCCACCTTAGCGTCCAAGCTGGCCCCGAATTTCTTGAAATCCCCCATGCCAAGAATTCGGCAGCACGAGAGCGTGCAGCGGCCCTCCCGGCGCCTGGCACAGATGGCCTGCGCTAAACGCGCTCGAGCAGCAACGCAATCCCCTGCCCCACGCCTATGCACATGGTGCACAGCGCATAGCGGCCACCGGTGGCGTGCAGGCGATTGACGGCCGTGGTGGCCAGGCGCGCGCCGCTGGCGCCCAGTGGGTGGCCGAGCGCAATCGCGCCGCCCCAGGCATTGACGCGCGCGTCGCCGTCCGCGAGGCCCAGCAGGCGCAGCACCGCCAGGCCCTGTGCGGCAAAAGCCTCGTTGAGTTCGATCACGTCGATCTGGGCGAGCGAGATCCCCGTTTGCGCCAGCAGCTTCTGCGTGGCCGGCGCCGGGCCGATGCCCATGACGCGCGGCGCCACACCCGCCACCGCCATCCCCACCACCCGGGCGCGCGGCGTGAGGCCGTGCCGCGCCGCCTCTCGCTCGCTGGCAAGCAGCAGCGCGCAGGCGCCGTCGTTCACACCGCTGGCGTTGCCGGCGGTCACCGTGCCGCCTGGCCGCACGATGGGTTTGAGGCGCGCCAGCGCCTCCAGGCTGGTGGCGCGCGGATGCTCGTCGTCGGTCACCACCACGGCGTCGCCCTTTCTCGTGACCAGGGTCACGGCCACGATCTCGCGCGCCAGGTGGCCCGCCTGCTGCGCCGCCAGGGCGTGCTGCTGGCTGGCCAGCGCCATGCGGTCCTGGGCTTCGCGCGAGATGCCATGCTCCTCTGCCACGCTTTCAGCCGTCTCGGGCATTGAGTCCACGCCGTACTGCGCCTTCATCAGCGGGTTGACGAATCGCCAGCCAATGGTGGTGTCGTAGACGGCGTTGCTGCGGCCAAACGCGGCGTCCATCTTGGGCATGACGAAAGGCGCGCGGCTCATGCTCTCCACGCCGCCGGCAATTACCAGCCCCGCTTCACCCCCCTTGATGGCGCGTGCCGCCGTGCCCACAGCGTCGAGCCCCGAGCCGCAGAGGCGGTTGATGGTGGCGCCCGGCACCTCCACCGGCAGGCCGGCGAGCAGCGCCGCCATGCGGGCGACGTTGCGGTTGTCCTCGCCGGCCTGGTTGGCGCAGCCATAAAGCACGTCGGAAAGCTGCGCCCAATCCACGCCCGGATTGCGTTGCATCAGCGCGCGCAGGGGAATGGCACCCAGATCGTCGGCGCGCACCGCTGAGAGCGCACCGGCATAGCGGCCGAAAGGGGTGCGGATGGCGTCGCAGATGAAGGCTTCGGTCATGGTCAGGCGTTCCAGCAAAGTCAATGCGCCACTCTAACCAGTGCGGCTGCGCAGCCATGCTGCCTGCGGGACAATGCAGGCATGTTCAACCCGACCCAAGCCGACGTGCGCCGCTTTCTATGCGCAGTGCATGCCAAAACCGCTGCGCAGGCGCCCATGGAAGCCATCGAAACCCTGGCCAGCCTGTGGATTGCGGAGCACCCCGAATACCACGCCGATCTGCAGGACGCAGACGCAGCCGTAGCGCGCAACTACGACGAGACGCCAGAACGCAGCAACCCGTTTCTGCATTTGTCCATGCACCTGTCGGTGAGCGAGCAGTGCAGCATCGACCAGCCGCGCGGCATCCGCCAGGCGGTGGAGCTGCTGGCGCACCGGCTCGATTCGCTGCACGACGCGCACCATGTGGCGATGGAGTGCCTGGGCGAAATGCTGTGGGAAAGCCAGCGCTCAGGCCGTCCGCCCGACGGCGAAGCCTATGTGGCGCGCGTCCAGCGCAAGGCCACGAAGGATTGATGCTCTGTTTTTTATAGCTTATAGCGCTTTATAGATAAGCGCTGGAGGCATATTTGACCAATAAAAAACCCGCCTGCAGGCGGGTTTTTTATTGGGTGGAGGGCGGCCGCTCAGCGAAAGCGCGACTCGGGCACCGTTTTCAGTTCGCCGTCGAGCGAACCGATGTAGCTCGCCAGTGCCTTGAGTTCGACGTGGGTGAATTGCTTGGCCACGCCGCCCATGATGGCGTTCGAGCGGCCCACGTAGCGGCCTTTATCTGCCTTGTAAGCCTTGAGGGCCACAAACAGGTAATCAGGGTGCTGACCGGCCAGCAAGGGGTACGAGGGATCGATGGGCTTGGCGAAATTGTCGCCGTGGCAGGAAACGCAGGCGCCTTTCTGCAGGAGCGATGCGACCTCGGTGGAAGGCTCGCGCGAGGGTTTGGCCGGCGTGGCAGCAGTGCCGCCCTGGCCCAACTGGGCGTAATAAGCCGAAATGTCGGCGATATCCTGATCGGACAGCGACTGCGCTACCGCGTGCATGGTGGGAAAGCTCCGATCGCCTTTGGCATAGCCATGCAGCGCCGAAGCAATATAGGCCTCGCCCTGGCCGGCAATCTTGGGAACCTTGTAGACCTCAGGAAAGCTCGACTGATAGCCTACGATGCCGTGGCAACCGACGCACATGGGAATTTTTCCCTCGCCCGCTTTCGCATCACCCTTGATCTGCTGGGCCTGCACCGAAACCGTCCCGAAAGCGACAGCCAGAGCGAATATCGACATCATCGTTTTGTTCATTTTGCGCGCACAATCGTAGGAAAGTTCCGCCCCCAGGGCCTCAATTTACGGGCGATTATAGCCAGCGCTGTCAAGCCCGATAGTCAACTCTTTTTCACATGTCTACGAAATTTCAAGGCTCCAAGAACTACGTCGCCACCCAGGACTTGATGCTTGCCGTCAACGCCGCCGCTACGCTGCAGCGCCCGCTGCTGGTCAAGGGCGAGCCGGGCACCGGCAAGACCATGTTGGCCGAAGAAGTGGCACAGGCGCTCGGCATGCCGCTCTTGCAGTGGCACATCAAGTCCACCACCAAGGCGCAGCAAGGTCTGTATGAGTACGACGCGGTAAGCCGCCTGCGCGACAGCCAGCTCGGGGGCGCCGAAAACGGCGACAAAGTGAAGGACATCCGCAACTACATCATCCAGGGCGTGCTGTGGCAGGCCTTCACGGCAGACGAGCCGGTGGCGCTGCTCATCGACGAGATCGACAAGGCCGATATCGAATTCCCGAACGACCTGCTGCGCGAGATCGACCGCATGGAGTTCTATTGCTACGAGACGCGCGAGCTCGTCAAGGCCAAGCACCGCCCGCTCGTCTTCATCACCTCAAACAACGAAAAGGAACTGCCCGACGCCTTCCTGCGCCGCTGCTTCTTCCACTACATCAAGTTCCCCGAAGCCGACACCATGCGCCAGATCGTGGCCGTGCACTTCCCCACGCTCAAGAGCGAGCTGCTCTCGGCAGCGATGAAAACGTTCTACGACGTGCGCAACTTGCCGGGCCTGAAGAAGAAGCCCTCAACCAGCGAACTGCTCGACTGGCTCAAGCTGCTGGTGGCCGAGGACATCCCGCTCGAAGCCCTGCAAAGCCAGGACAACAAGGTGGCCGTTCCGCCGCTGGTCGGCGCGCTGCTGAAGAACGAGCAGGACGTGAGCCTGTTCGAGAAGCTGGTTTTCATGAACCAGCGCAACCGCTGAAGCCGAGCGATGAGCACACCCACCCATCCTTCCCTGGCTGACGGCATTGCCGACGCCGTCGGCTTTGTCGGCGGTGCCCTCGGCGGTTTCTGGCTGGGCCAGTGGCTGGGCATGGACATCTTTGCACCGGGTTACGGCAACCAGTCCCTGGTGGGCATTGTCCTGGTCGGTCTGGGGGGCGGCCTGGGCCTGCATGCCGCGAGGCGCTGGCAGTGCAGCCGCCGCAGCAACCCCTCCAAGGACTGACGCAGAGCGAATATCTATGGCTTTTGTAGAACCGGTCACTTTGCGAGAACGCGGCGTGCGCCTGGAGCCCCTGGCCCTGGCGCACGAAGATGGCTTGCGCGCGGCCGCTGCCGACGGCGAACTGTGGAAGCTGCGCGTCACCTCGGTGCCCGAGCCGCAGGACACCCGCGCCTACATCGAAACCGCGCTGAAGATGCGCGCCGACGGCAACCGATTTGCCTTTGCCATATTCGACGACGCGAGCGGCCAAGTGCTGGGCAGCACCAGCTACCACGACATCCTCCCGGCGGTGAAACGCGTCGAGATTGGCTACACCTGGTACCGCAAGAGCGTGCAGCGCAGCCACGTCAACACCACCTGCAAACTGCTGATGATGGGCCACGCGTTTGACGGCCTGGGCTGCCACGTGGTGGGCTGGCGCACCGACAACTTCAACTTCGCCTCGCAGCGCGCCATCGAGCGCCTGGGCGCGAGGAAGGACGGCGTCATCCGCGGCAACGCACTGCGCCGCGACGGCACCATCCGCGACACCGTGATGTACAGCCTGCGCGCCGGTGAATGGCCCGAAGCGCGCGCTCAATTGCTATACCTTTTAGAGCTGCATGCGCATACTGCATAAGCGCTAGCAGCCAAAAACATACTGAACTATGCTGATTGACTTCTTCTACACGCTGCGCTCCGCCAAGCTGCCGGTTTCGGTCAAGGAATACCTGAGCCTGCTCAAAGCACTGGAAGCCGGCGTGGTGGGACCGAAGTCCGAGAGCGCCTGGAGTCTGGACGACTTCTATTTCCTCTCGCGCCTGACGCTGGTGAAGGACGAAAAGCACTACGACAAGTTCGACCGCGCTTTCGCCGCTTACTTCAAGGGCGTCGAGATGGTGGCCGATTTCACCAAGGAAGTGCCCGCCGACTGGCTGCGCAAAATTCTGGAGAACGAACTCACGCCCGAGCAAAAGGCCGCCATCGAAAAGATGGGCTGGGACGAGCTCATGGAGACGCTCAAGAAACGCCTCGAAGAGCAGAAGGAACGCCACGAAGGCGGCAGCAAGTGGATCGGCACCGGCGGCACCAGCCCTTTCGGCCACGGCGGCTACAACCCGCAGGGCATTCGCATTGGCGGCGCTGGCAAGAACAAAAGCGCCGTGAAAGTGTGGGAGCAGCGCGCTTACAAGGATTACGACGACCAGCAGGAACTCGGCACGCGCAACATCAAGGTGGCGCTGCGCCGCCTGCGCAAGTTTGCCCGCGAGGGGCATGAGATGGAACTCGATCTGCCCGACACCATCCGCAGCACGGCGGCCAATGCGGGGTACCTGGACATCAAAATGGTGCCTGAGCGGCACAACAACGTGAAGGTGCTGCTGCTGATGGACGTGGGCGGCACCATGGACGAGCACATTCAGCGTGTCGAAGAGCTGTTTTCCGCCGTCAAGACCGAGTTCAAGCACCTGGAGTTTTATTACTTCCACAACTGCGTCTACGACTTCATGTGGAAGAACAACCGGCGCCGCTTTGCGGAGAAATTCCCCACCTGGGACATCATTCGCAAGTACAACAAGGACTACAAGCTGATTTTCGTAGGCGACGCCACCATGAGCCCTTACGAGATTTTGCAGCCCGGCGGCAGCGTGGAGTACAACAACGAGGAAGCTGGCGCCGAGTGGCTGCAGCGCCTCACGCACGCCTTCCCCAAGTTTGCCTGGATCAACCCCGAGCCACAAGGCGTGTGGCAGTACCGCCAGAGCATCAGCATCATCCAGCAGCTCATCGGCAATCGCATGTACCCTTTGTCACTCAAAGGCCTGGAGGAGACGATGCGGCTGCTGTCAAAATAGGCGCATGCCCCACTCTCGCGCGGTGCGCGCCGGGCAACTGGCCCTGCTCCTTTTTTTTGCCATTTCAGGTGCGCTGACCGGCTGCAGTGCCCTGACCCCCACGGCCAGCGAACGCAGCAGCGAAGCCGCAGCCTCAGGCGCCGCCGCGTTCACGCTGCAGGTGCGCGCGCCCAAGGAAGTGCGCGACTACCTGGAAAAGCACCTCGAACTGCAGCGCTTTCGCGCCTTTCCCGATCTGCAGGAACGCGAGCTCTCGCGCCTGCTGGGCGCGGCCGATGCCAATGCGCGCGAACTGCTCGCCACGCTGGGCTACTTCAGCCCGGACATCCAGATTGATCTGACCAAGACGCCCGACGACCGCCGCGCGCCGCGCGCCATCGTGGTCACCGTCGATCCGGGCGAACGCACCACCATCAAGGCGCTGGACTTGAGGTTTCAGGGCGACATCGAGACGGGCCCCACCACCAGCCGCCCTGAGGCGCGCGCACGCGCCGCGTGGTCGCTCAACCCTGGCGAACCGTTTACCCAGGAAGCCTGGGACGACGCCAAGAAAAATTCGCTGCGCGCGCTGCAAAAGCGCCGCTACCCGACCGCCAGCCTCGCCAACAGCCGTGCGGACATCGACGCGGATACGCACCAGGCGGCGCTGTCGGCCACCTTCGATTCGGGCCCAGCCTACCGTTTCGGTCCGCTGCACCTCAAGGGCATGAAGCGCTACGACGCCGAAGGCATCAAGAACATCGCGCGCCTGCCCACTGGGGCCGTATACGACGAGACCGAATTGCTCGATGCCCAGCAGCGCCTGGCCAGCAGTGGTTATTTCGATGCTGTGTTCCTCACGCTGGACCCCGATGCGCAGCAACCGGGCGCCGCCCCCGTCACCGCGCAGGTGCGCGAGGCACCGCTGCAAAAAGCCATCTTCGGCATCGGCGTTTCCACCGACAGCGGCATGCGCCTGTCGCTGGACCACACCTACAACCAGCTTCCCTGGCTGGGCTGGCGGGCGCTGACCAAGCTCTCGTTCGATCGCGAAGCCAAGGTTCTCGGCACCGAGTGGACGGCACTGCCCGGCGCCAACGGCTGGCGCTGGGTGGCCGGCGCGCAATTGCAGCGCGAAGCTACCGGCGACTACCAAGTCAACAGCACACAGTGGCGGTTTGGCCGCAGCCAGAGCACCGACCACATCGACCGCAACTACGCCTTGCAATACGACAGCGCAGTCAGCCAAGGCCCCATGGCACCGCCTGAGAGCACAGCCCTGAGCCTGAACACTGGCTGGACGGGCCGCTATTTCGATAGCAAAACGGCGCCGGCCAGCGGTTGGGGCCTGGCCGCTGAATTCGGCGTGGGCACCACGCTGCGCCCTGAACGCGACCCCTTCGTGCGCGCACTGGCCCGCGGCTTGTATTTCCAGCCCCTCGCCAAGGTGACAGCGCCCGACGGCAGCAGCCGACGTGCCCGCATCGCGCTGCGCACCGAAGTCGGCGCAGTGCTTGCCCGGCCCGGCGCGCAGATTCCGGTGACGCAGCTGTTTCTGACCGGCGGCGACACCACCGTGCGTGGCTACAGCCTGCGCTCCATTGGCGCACGCACCGAAAGCGACCAGCTCTTTGGCGGGCGGTACCTCGCCGTAGCCAGCGCCGAATGGCAGCGCCCCCTCGTGTTTGGCGGCACGGTAAGCGACTTTGAGAGCGCCTTGTTTGTGGACGTGGGCGCCGTTGCCGACCGCCTGGCCGACTTGCACGCGCGTGTCGGCGTGGGCGCGGGGCTGCGCTGGCGCAGCCCGGTCGGGCCTTTGCAGACCGATCTGGCTTACGGGGTGCAAGCCAAACAACTGCGCCTGCATCTGCGCCTGGGCTTCACGTTCTGACGATGGCAAGCCGCCCCACCACGCCCCCAGACGCCGGCCCTGAGGTCTTTGCTGCCGGCGCCACCCACCGCGCCGGCCCTAACGCTTACGCGGCCGCCTCGGGCAACCACCCCCCACCTGCGCCTCGGCGCAAGCGCTTGCTGCGCCCCTTCCTGCTCGCCTTTGCCGCCTTGCTGGCGGTGCTGCTGCTGGCCGCCTTGCTGGCCTGGCAATGGCTGGGACGTGACGATTCGCTCGCCTATGTGCTGCAACGTGCGTCACAAAGCCTGCCCGCAGACCAGCAGTTGACAACCGAAGGCGTCCGTGGCTCCCTGCGGCGCGGCGGCCACATTGAGCACCTGCGCTGGCAAAGCAGCACGCTCAGCGTGGACGCGCAGGACATCGACCTTGGCTGGAGCCTGACGCCCCTGCTCAACAAGACCCTGCACCTGGGCAAGCTCGATGCAGCCCGCGTGGTCATCACGCCCCTGGCGCAGCCTGAAGTGGCAACACCGCTGCCGACGCCTTTGCAGCAACTGAACTTGCCGCTGCACATCGACATCCCCTTTGCCGTGCGCGAACTGGTCTGGGCTGCCGACAAACCCTTCGACGCCAAAGCCCTCTCCGGCCGCTACCGCTACGACGGCGCCGTGCACCACCTCGAAGTTGCGGGCGTGGATCTGCCGCAGGGCCACCTCAGCGCCGATGTGCGCGTGGACGGCAATGCGCCCATGGCAGTGGACGCCACGCTGCAAGCGCAGTTGCAGGCCCAGCTTCCTCACAGCGCCGCAGAGGCCGACCGTACGCTGGGCGCCCAAGTCGAGGCCCAGGCCAAGGGCACCCTGGCCGGCCAGGCGGCCCGCATCGAGCTGACGGCAAAACTGCGCGCAGCGCCGCAAGAGGCATCGGCAACAAAAGACTCGGCGCCCATGCAAGCCGACGCCAGCGCCAGCATCGCGCCCTGGGCAGCCCAACCGCTGCTCACAGCGCAAGCCGATCTGCAAGGCGTTGACCTGGCAGTGCTATCGCCCCAAGCCCCCACCACCTTGCTCAGCGGCCACGTCACAGCCGGGCCAACGCCCGAAGGTTGGGACGTGGAAGCGACCCTCACCAATGCCCGCCCGGCCCCCTGGGACAAAAAGGGCTTGCCGGTGGACGCCATTGCAGCGCACGCGCACTTTGACGGAACACAATGGAGCACCGAGGACGCCCACATCGATATCGGCAAGGGCACGCTGGCCTTGCAAGGCCGTTTCGCACCAGCGTCACAATCCATCGCACTCAAGGCGCAGGTCGAACGCGTCGACCCGGCGCAACTGCACACGGCGCTTGCCGCGGCACCGCTGAGCGGCCGCGCCACGATGGAAGGAAGCGCGCAAGACCTCCAATTCGAACTGCAATTGGCCGCCAGCGGCGCGCGCAGCGCACGCAAGAGTGCGCCAGCAACCCTGCGCATCGACCGCGTGGCAGCGCGCGGCACCTGGAAAGAAGGCGTGCTCCGTCTGCCGCAAGCCGATATCGAGGCGCTGCAGGCACAGGTCAAGGCGACCGACGTGCAGGTCGCCACCCTTCCTGCGCTCGCCATCAGCGGCAAGGTTCAGGCCAAGTTGCCTGGCACGAGTGCGCGTGCAAACGGCAAGCTTGCCGCGCGCCTTGGCGCAGGTACGCTGCAAGTACAGGCGGCGTCTGCAGAGCAGACGCTGGCGTGGCTGCGAACCCTGCCTGGTCTCACCCAGCTCGCGCCCGGCTTTGCGGCGCGCGGCAGCGCGTCCCTCAATGCCCAATGGCGTGGAGGCTGGGAAAGCTTCACCACCTTGCCCAAGGCGACTACCGAATCCGACAGCAAGAGTGCCAATGCCTCGCAGCTGCAGGCCACGTTTGACACTGCAAAGCTGCAGCTCGACCTGCCTACAGCGAAAGGCGCCGCGCCCACTCAGGTGGAGCTGCGCGGTGTGCGCCTGCATGCCAACGGCAGCGCCGCTCGCGCCGAAATTTCGCTGCAAGGCGAGCTGCGCCGCAACAAGCAAAGCGCCACCGTGCAAAGCAACGTCGTCGCCCGCCTGCTGGAATCCACCGACAAGAGCGCTGTTGCCGCGAATGCGCAGGTGCAAAGTCTGAGCATGACGCTGCAAGACGGCCTGCACAAAGGCCAATGGGCCTTGCAGGCAGGCCTCCCTTTTGCCATCGAGGCGCGCCGCAACGCAGAGGGGGCGCTCAGCGCCAAGGTCGGGGCGGGCAGCGCTGCGCTCACCGCACCCGTGCCTGGCAAAGTCGCGCTGCGCTGGGAGCCGCTCGCGTTCACCCGTTCTGCAGGTGGCGCAGTGGCCGTGCAGACGCACGGCGCCGTCACCGGCATTCCGCTCGCCTGGGCCGATCTGGTCGGCGCGCAGGACCCACCGCTGCTGAAAAAATTCGGCCTCGACACCAATCTCATCTTCGGCGGGCAGTGGGCCGTGGATGCGGACGACAAGCTCAGCGCCAGCGTGCGCCTGCAGCGCAGCAGTGGCGACTTGCGCATTGCCGTGGAAGACGCGCCACCCGCCACCAGCGTGCAGAGCAAGGGCGACGGCACCAAGGTCGACGCGGCACTGCGCGAGCGCACCGACACCATCGCCGCAGGGCTGCGCAACATCACCCTCACCGTAGAGGCTGAGGGCGATGCCCTGCGCGCCGCCTTTACCTGGGACAGCGCCCAAGCGGGCGAGGTACGCGCTGAGGTATCCACACGCCTGCAGCACCAGGACGGCGGCTGGGTTTGGCCAGACAACGCAGCACTGGCCGGCACCGTGCGCGCCAAGCTGCCACAGGTAGGCGTGTGGTCGGTGCTGGCGCCGCCCGGCTGGCGCGTCAGCGGCACACTCGAAGCCGATGCGGCACTCTCGGGCACACGCAGCAACCCCCAGTGGAGCGGGCAACTCAGCGCCGACAAGCTCACCGTGCGCTCGCTGCTCGATGGCGTAGACCTTCAAGACGGCCAGCTGCGCGCCACGCTGGCCGGCAACCGCGTCAACATCACCGAGTTCAGCCTCAAAGGCGGGCGCGGCAGCAGCGCACGCATCGCAGGCTTCAGCGGCAACCGCACGCCCCCACCGGTGGACGGCGGCAGCCTTCAGGGCAGCGGCAGCGTGCAATGGGGCAGCAGCGCAGCAGACCTGCGCATGGACTTCAAGGCCCGAGCCAGCCAACTGCAGGTGCTGGTGCGCGCGGACCGTCAGGCCAGCATCTCGGGCACGCTGGACGCCACCTTGCGGGAGCGCCAGTTCAAGCTGCGCGGCGACTTGCGTATCGACCGCGCCAGCATCCTGTTGCCCGACGCCAGCGCCCCCAGCCTGGGCGCTGATGTGGTGGTGCACTCCAAGGCGCGCGACGCAGCAGCGCAAAAAAATGCCCAGCAAGCGGCCAGCGCCGCGCAGCGCGCAGACACCGTGCTGCCGCCCGACGTGGCCGTCACCCTGGACCTGGGCGACGATTTCGCCTTTCAGGGCCAAGGCATCACTACGCGCCTGGAAGGCAAGCTCGACATCCGCAGCAGCACCGTGCCCCACGCGCCGCCGCGCGTCTTTGGCGAGGTGCGCACCGCTGCCGGCCGCTACCGCGCCTGGGGACAGATGCTGGACGTCGAAACCGGCCTGATGCGCTTCAACGGCCCGTACAACGACCCCTCGCTCGACATTCTCGCCCTGCGCCCCAATATCGAAGTGCGCGCCGGCGTGCAGGTCAGCGGCAACGCGCTCGCCCCCCGTGTGCGCCTGTACGCCGAGCCCGATTTGCCCGATGCAGAAAAGCTCTCGTGGGTGGTATTGGGCCGCAGCGCAGCATCCGGCGGCGCCGAAGCCGCGGTGCTGCAGCAGGCTGCGCTGGCGCTGCTGGGCGGGAAAGGCGGCGGCGCAGGCGAGAAGGTCGCCAGCCGCCTGGGTTTGGACGAAGTCGGCTTCAAGGGCCCCGGTGCAGGCGCGGACGCCACGGGAGCCGCCCTCACCTTCGGCAAACGTCTGTCCAAGGACCTGTACGTCACCTATGAGCGCAGCCTCTCGGGCACATTGGGCACGCTCTACATCTTCTACGACCTATCAAAACGCCTGCGCCTGCGCGGGCAGACCGGCGCCAGCACGGGGTTGGACCTCATCTACACCGTGCACTACGAGTGAAAATCCGTCCGAACCTTCCTTGAACACAACCTCTAGGGATGACCTGCATAACTCCCTGCGGTCTGTGATAGCTCGGCCTCGGGCGGTCTACTGCGTTGCTCTTTTTGCCAATAGCTGGGCTATTGGCTGCAAAAAGACGCCTTGTAGTCCATCCCGATCCGCACCATCACCGCCTCGCGAGGGTGATGCAGGACATCCCTAGGGGAGGCGATCAGATCTCATAGGAAATCAGGGTCACCTCTGCCGCCTGGGTCCGAATCGGGATGAGGGCCTGGTACGCGGGTGACGCAAACCAGCCTTCGGCAGCGGCCCCCGTTGGAAAACGAAGCACGACGATGTCGGGATGCGGGCACTCGCCTGCGAAGGCCGCCACCTGCTTGCCACGAAATACCAGTTCTCCTTTCCATGGCGCCAGGGTCTGGGGCACCTTGCTGCGGTACTGCTCCCACATCGGGGCATTCGTGACGGTGATATGACCCACCACATACGCTTCGGGCATGCATGACTCCAAAGAGGGGAACTCAGACCAGTGCAGAGACAACCGATGGAGGGCAGCGCCCTTTCAGGCGCGGCCGCCCTCGAAGAGGTCTTCTACACACCCAGATAGCGCTGCACAATTTCTGGCTGGCCCTTGAGTTCTTTCGCCGTGCTTTCGTGGGCGATATGTCCGTTGTTCAAGATATAGACGCGGTTGGCCAAGGCCAGCGTGGCTGCCAGGTTCTGCTCGATCAGGAAAATGGTCTGGCCAGCCTGCGCCAACTCACGGCAGATGCGCATGAGGTCCTGCACAATTACCGGTGCCAGTCCTTCAAACGGTTCGTCGAGCAAAATGATCTTGGGGTCGCGCACCAATGCCCGGGCAATTGCCAGCATTTGCTGTTCACCGCCTGACAGGTCCGTTCCTCGGCTGAGGCACCGCTCCTTGAGACGCGGAAACATTTCGTAGATGCGCTCAATCGGCCATTTGTTCTGGGCCGTCAACCCGGCCAGAACGATGTTCTCCTCCACCGTGAGGCTGCCGAAAATGCGCCTCTCTTCATGAACGAGCTGCATCCCCAACTGGGCAATGGAATGCGCCTTTTTCCCGGCCAGCTCCACGCCGTCCATCTTGACACTTCCGGTGCGAGGCTTGACCACGCCCATCAAGCTTTTGAAGGTGGTGGATTTGCCTGCGCCATTGCGGCCCAGCAAGGCCACGACCTCGTTCTTTTCCACGCGCAGAGAAACATCGAACAGGATATGGCTGTCGCCGTAATAGCTGTTGAGACCGTTGACTTCGAGCAGGCTCATACCATCTCCTCGTGAACACCACCCAGATAGGCTTCCTGAACCAGGGGGTTGTTCTTGATTTCCTCAGGCGTGCCCTCTACCAGCACACGCCCCTCCTGCAACACGGTGACCTTGCCGGCCAGCTCAAACAGCGAATCCATGTCGTGATCGATGACGATGAGCGTGCGCCCCTCAGCAATCGCCTTGAGGAGTGCCACAGTTTCGACACGCTCCTGTGTACTCATACCGGCCAGGGGCTCGTCGAGCAGCAGCAGGCTGGGGGAAGTCGCCAACGCCAATCCGATCTCCAGTCGGCGCTTTTCACCATAGGCAAGCTCCGATACGGGAGCATCCAGACGGTCGGATAAGTGGACCAGAGCGGCCGTGCCCTCTACGTGGTGGTCCAAATTTCGCACCTTGTGCAGTGTCTTGAACATGTCCAGCCTGAACTTTCCGCGAACCACGCCCAAGACGGCGATCTCCAAGTTCTGGCGCACCGTCAGCTTCTCGAACAGCTGGTTGATCTGGTAGCTCTTGGTCAAGCCCATCTGGCAGGCATCGATGACGCCCATTTTGGTGATGTCGCGCCCGTCGAAGATGATTTGTCCAGCGGTTGGCTCGACCTCGCAGGTCAGCATTTTGAAGAACGTGCTCTTTCCTGCGCCGTTGGGACCGATGATGCCGCGTATCTCGCCATGGTCGACGCTGAAATTGATGTCGCTGTTGGCTGCTAAGCCACCATAGTGCTTGGTGAGACCGCTGGCCGAGAGCAGGACGCCCTGCTTGCTCTTGGTCGCCTTGTGTCCCATCCTTGCATGGTTGGCATCCAACGGCTTGCGTGCACCGACAGGAGCAACCGATTGCGAAGGTGTCCCTTGACTTCCTCGGCGCATCCATCGATAGAGGTCGGAAATCGCGCCGGCCAGACCGTGCCGCAAAAACACCACCAGCAGCACGAAGACAATGCCAAGAATCAGTCGCCAGGTTGCACCCAGATTCAGTACGGTCTGGAAGAAGTCACTCAAGTAGAGCCACACTGCCGCGCCCAACAAGGGGCCAAACAAGGTGCCCGCGCCGCCGATGGCCGTCTGCATGACGATCTCGCCCGAAGTGGCGAACATAAAGGCGTCAGGCGGCATGAAACCTTGCATCAATCCAAGCAAACCACCCGCGAAGCCCGCGTACATGGCGGCCACGACGAACACGGCCAACTTGTAGCGCTGGATGTTGTGGCCCAGTGCCTGGGCCCGCAGCGGATTTTCCCGAATGGCGCGCAGCACCAGTCCAAAGGGCGACCGCACGAGGCGCAGCGCAATCACCAGTCCGACGAAATACCAGAACGCCAGAAAAGCGTACATGGACATGTTGCTGCTGAAGTCAATGGTCGTGAAGCCCAGGTTCAAGGTCGGCGTTGGCACGCCGGGCAAACCATTTTCTCCACCGGTGAAGTCTGACAGCGGATTGAACTCCACGAAGAAGAAAACCTCGGCAATCGCCACGGTGATCATCGCGAAATAAATACCGGTGCGCCTCAAGGCAATCAGTCCGATGAAAAACCCGATGACGCCCGCAGCCACGGTGCCGATCAGCAAAGCACCGATGGTGCTGTGCATGGAGGTTTGCGTCAGGAGATAGGCGGCAAACATGCCGCCACTGCCAAAGAAAGCCGACTGCCCAAACGACAGCAGACCGGTATAGCCAAAGAGCAGGTCAAAGCCTATGCCCACCAATCCCCACACAAGTATGCGGTTGATGGTGGTCGGCGTAAAACCCAAGTGTGGCAGCACGAAGGGTGCTGCAATGAGGCCCAGAATTGTCAGTGCCTCGACCAAGAAAGGAATTTGTCTGCGCATTACTGGAGATCCTGTTTATTCGCGGCCTACGGCGCCAAGCAATCCGCGGGGGCGGAACACCAGCACGAGCGTCATCACGACGAAGAGCATTACGTAGGAATAAGCGGGATTGACCATGGATGTGAGGCTGATGAGTTCGCCTGCGATCAAGCCACCAAGCACCGCCCCGGGGAAAGACCCCACCCCTCCAATGACCACCACCACAAAGGTCTGCACCAGAATGGCTTCCCCCACGTCCGGGGCGATGGACACCACCGGCGCGTTGACGATGCCCGCAAAGCCCGCCGCCATGGCGCCAATACCAAACACCAGCATGAAGATTTTGTAGACGTTGATGCCGAGAGAATCGACCATCACCGAATCTTCGATACCGGCGCGCACGATCATGCCGATACGGGTGCGATACAGCACGAAGTAAAGTGCGAGCAACGCCACGGTGATGATGCCCAGCAACGCCAGGCGATAGGTCGGATAGACCATGAAGCCCAGGTTCGTGATGCCCATCAGCGGCGCTGGTGGTGGCACCGACTTGGAGAGACTGCCAAAGCCAAAGCGCACCAACTCGACAAAAACAATGCCAAGGCCGAACGTGACCAGGAGCTGGTCCTCATGAGGTCGGGTGTAGAAATGGCGAATGATCAACCGCTCCATCACGATGCCAACCAGCGCCACGAAGAGCGATCCGGCGAGCACGGCAACCAGAAAGGAACCGGTATAGGTGAAGGCCACCCAGCCCGCATACCCCCCCAGCATGAACATCGCGCCATGCGCAAGATTGAGCACGCCCAGCGTGCCATAAATGATCGTCAGACCAGAGGAGATCAGCGCCAGGAGCGCCCCCAACACCAGTCCGTTGAACAACTGCGAGATGAAATTAGCCCAATTAATCACGCTGACCTGCCCTCATCGCAAATGGATTCAAAGATTGAGACACCTACAACCACCCACCGCTAACCCAAACAGGGAATTCGACCCCTTGCCAAGCCCCTATTCAGACAGGCAAACGTGCCGCTGGCGCCCCCACAGCCCCATGGCTGCAGGGGCAAACCAGCCCCTCTGTCAGATGTAGTCGCCGAGCTTGCAACCAAAGGCGTTCGCCGGCTGGATGACCTTGGCGCCATCCACGACCTCGATCACTTCCCAGAAGTCCTCGGGGTTCTTCATGTCCTTCTTGGCCTTGCCACGAACGATGACCACGGGATGCAGATACTGGTGGTCCTCCGGCCGGTAGGCGAAATCGCCCAACAGGGAAGGAATGACTTCACCCTTTTCCCACTGCTTGATGACATCGGGCGGATAGAAGGTCCCTGCTTCGGTCACCATGCGTGCCCAGTGGGCGAAGCTGACGTAGGCGTTTTCTGCGCCCCATTCTGGGCGATAGCCAAATTTCTTCTGGAAGGCTTCAACGAACATCTTGGCCAGGGGGTATTTGTCTTCCAGCGTCCACCAGAAGTCGGTCGCTGCAAAAACCCCTTCACTAATCTCCACACCAGCTTCTTTGGCAAAGAATGGAATCTGATAGGGCAGGACCAGGGTCATCTTGGGCAAGAGACCAAACTGCTTGGCCTGCTGGCTCGACAAGACGGCATCCCGCCCCCAATTGACATTGACCAGGAATTCGGCACCTGAATTGGCGATATTGGTCAGATATTGGCTGAAATCCTGCGTGCCCAATGGCGACACTTGATTGGTCACCACCGTCCATCCGGCTTCTTTGGTCAGATAATCTGCGACCGACTGGGTCGTGGTATGACCATAGGTATAGTCCGGCGTCATGAACGCGGCTTTGCGGTTCTTTCCGAAATTCTTCACCAACACCGGGCCGATGGCGTTGGCCGCCATTTCCCCGAAGAACCCATGCCGGAATCCATAACGCACACAATCCTTGCCGGTGGTGTCGTTGGAGCCGGAAATTCCGGGCATGTAGAGGATTTTTTCGCGCTGAGCAAATTTGTTCATTGCCACCGCCACTGCCGACGAGGTAGAGCCCGTCATCAACACCACCTTGTTTTTGGTGATGAAGGTCTGCTCCGACTGCAGCGCCTGATTGGGCTTGGCAGCAGAATCGGCAGACAGGAGCGCCACCTTCTTGCCCAGCACACCGTTATTCACCTTGGGCGCCAGCTTCTTCATCAGCGGGTGGTTGGTGTTCATGTGCTCAATGGCAAGCTCCCAGCCCTTGAGTTCGTCCGCACCCTGCACGGCATAGGTGCCAGTCAAGGGAACAGCCGCACCCACATACACCGTATCGCCCTTGGACCCTTCGGGCCAGGTACCAATGGCCGGCTGATCGGCTGCATAGGCCCATTGCAATCCACCAAAAGTAGTCAGCAAAGTGCCCGCACTGAGCTGAAGCGCATTGCGACGCGAAATTCCAGGAATTTCACGGCTTTGGATTTTGGAATCCGACATATGTCTCCTCGTTGAATTCGGCCTGGACAAAGCCAAGCCTCGCCCGATAAGTTACAAAGAAATGCGACCATGAGAATTCGTCGTCCACCGGGCAATGCCGACACCGATCAAAATCGCAATTAACCTGCCATTAAAATAAAATGGCCTGGCGTTTCCCATGCGAAACAGTATTCAATTTAGCACTGCGGAGAAGGTCGCGAAAGACTCGAAAACCCTGAATGAAATGGCCATCATTTGTCAGGCATATGTAAGAGAAATGGATGTGAGACCACCCATCAATATCTCTTTTCCGAGCGATGCCCCGATGGATTTTGCCGCTGACCTGGCGCTTCAGTCGTTTGTGGGGCGATGGGCTCTGTTGCTCGCGGTACGCCGGCTGTGTGCGCCCCCGAGCCTGTCTTACCGCGTTCGCTCGCCTGCCACGGGTAGCGGCTGGTGCCACTGACCCCCACTTACAATCCCCCACAAGCCTCCCCGTAGTTCAATGGACAGAACGAGTGCCTCCTAAGCGCTAGATACAGGTTCGATTCCTGTCGGGGGGACCAGAGAATGTAGATGCCGCAAAGGCGAAGGCGGGTGCGTCTGGCGACCGCCATCTGTTCTTACGGCAGCACCGGCACCGCGTATCCGCTGCCATCGGTATAGACAAGCACCCCTTGCGCGTCGAGGCGGAAATTGCCCGCGCGGAATTCACGACGCAACGGCATGCTTACCCGACCAAAGACAAGGTCTGCGGCGCCCACCACCGCCACGCCCACTTCGACCATGGCGCTGTGCGACAAGGCCAATTGCTGCTCCACCTCGCTGCGTTGCAACAGGGTCTGCGCATGGGTGCTGCAGGCGTTGTCCAGCGAGGCCTGGGCGCGTCCTAGCATGCCCCGGGGGTCCCCGCTTGCAGTCAGCTGGACGATCAGCTTGCGCAGGCTATCTTGCGCCGCCAGCTCCTTTTCCAGGCGCGCAAGCACGTCACTGTAGCGCGTTTCCAGCGCATGGTTGGCACCCAGCACCAAGTGCGTGACACCGCTGGTTGGAGAGCCTAGCAGCGGTGTCTTGATGAGCATCATGGCCGTGGCGCGGCCACCTATGAGCCGCCCACGACGCGGCGATCCGGTACCGATGAGAATCTGATTGAGAGACTGCAGTTCGCATTCCATGGCCATGTCATGGATCGCGATCACCGTGCCGGCATGGAGCTGAGATGCCTCGGCAAAGCGTACGGCGATGGCGCCCTGCGCGTGCAGCCGGGCATGCGCGATGACACCGCCCGCCACGTTGATGTCACCCCCCGCTTGCAGCAGACCGCCATCTACCAAACCGCCCACCACAATGTCGCCGCCGGCTTCAACCTTCATCTCCTGGCCAATGTCTCCTTCGACATGGACGGTCCCCTCGTAGTGAATGTTGCCGGTAGCCATGCTGACTTCGGCAAGTCTCAGCACAGGCTCCACCATGATCCCGCCGTGCACGCGCAGCGGCTGGCCGGTCAGGCAGGCCTGCAGGAGATTGGGGTCGTCGGCGGAGATCTTGGCGCCCGCGAGCTGCGGCGCAAACGGCTCGTCGTAGCCGGGCTGTGCCGTGAGCACATCACCGCGAACGGTAAACCCCGCAACTCCCGGCGTGGCGGGTTTTCGCCGCATCAGCAAAGCCCCGGAATGCACCATGACGATGCCATCGTGTTCGCGGTAGTCGATCATTCCGTCTTCATCCAGCCGAGGGGTTCGGTCAGGAGTTGCAGGAATCAGCTCTTCAAACTCTGCATCGCGGCCATCCTCGGGGAGTGCCCCGCGCGCCACCACCATGGCTTCACAGGTCCCGGCTGCCACAGCCTGACGCATGGCGGCTTCATCGATACCTGCGACCACGCCGGCCAACGTCAAGGCATTCATCGCGCCTTCTGGGTTTGCCGGCCTACCGCCCTGCGCAGGATGGATCGTCAGCGTGGCCGACATGGCATCCAGAGCCATTTGAACGTCCAGGGTGGCGTCACTGCGCTGTGCTACCAGCAGCACGAAGGGCGAGGACGCAGCCGCGCTGTCCCTGGCGGCGCGCTCCAGCGCGTCGTGATCGACCTGGCACGCGCCGAGACCCTCCCGTACCAACCAGTCATGCAGCGTGGCCGCGTCGACACGCTCACGCCCATCCACCGGCTCCACGCTCAGGAATACCTTGCCGTCGGTTTCGCTAAGTGCCATCCCCACGAAAGCCATGCCCCATCGCCTCCACGAACGTTTGTCGCCTGGTCCGCACCATCAAGCGCCGGGCGATCAACGCCGCGCTGCTACAAGGCTTATAGCTTACGTAGAGCTTGCAACCAATAGACACAGATCAAGCAGCGGAACCCTCGGCAGTTCAGAGGGTCGGCATCACCAGCTGCGCGTCCAGCCAGCCGCGCAGGCTGTTGACAAAAGCCCAGGCTTGCACACGCGGCGCATCTTCCAGGCGCACCACGGTTTCCTGCAACTTGCCTGACCCAAGCGCCAGCGCGCGGCCGACACCGGGCAGCAAACCGCAGGCGAGCGGGGGCGTCACCCACTGGCCGTTCAGCAACATGGCGACGTTGCCGCGGGTGCATTCGGTGATTTCGCCGGCCTCGTTGTAGAGAATGGTGTCGAACACGCCCGGCTGCGACGGAGCAAAGGCGTCGTAATGCGATCGCCGTGTGGTCTTGTAGCGGCAAAATTCTCCGGCCGCTTCGCGCAGCGGCTGGTGTGCAAGCTGCAGGCACACCGGCGTCGGTGTGGGCTGCAGGGCAAAGGTTTCGGCGCGTGCACTGCCATCTTTCGACAGCAGCAGGCGCGCACGCCATGCGCCGCTGTGGCACTGGAGTGCGGCAATCTGCAGTTCTTGGCGAACGGTGTGGACGTTCCAGGCAAAGCCGAAGTGAACCGCAGCTTCGCCCATGCGTGCAAGGTGAAGATCGGCATGATCGAACTTGCCGCCTCTCAGCGCCAGGGTCTCAAGGAGGTCAAACGGGGCACTGGCCCGCTCGACAAAGGCGCGCTTGTGGCGCCACTCAACCCATTCCCCCTCGGAGTCAGAGCCCGCAGTAATGCCGCTGCCAATGCCACATCTGGCGCGCACCGCCTGCTCCGAGTCAGGGGTTTCCATACGGAGCACCACGGTACGGATAGGCACGTTGAAGGTGGCCGCCACGGGATGCAAGCCGCCATCAGCCGCCGGACCGCCAGGCCGCACCACCCCCACCGCCCCACAGTACACCCCGCGCGGCGCGGGTTCGAGCGTGCGGACCATCTGCATGGCGCCCACCTTGGGCGCCCCGGTGACTGAGCCGCAGGGAAACAGCGCGGCAAACACGTCAGCGAGGCAAATTCCGGGGCGCGTGCGTGCCCGCACGTCGGACGTCATTTGCCACACCGTGGGCAGCGGTGTCGTATCGAACAACCGGGGCACCTGCACGCTGTGCGGCAGGGCAATGCGCGAGAGGTCGTTGCGCAGCAGATCCACAATCATCACGTTCTCGGCACGCTCCTTGGGGGCTGTGCGCAGGCGGGCGGCCTGGGCGGCGTCTTCCTCGGGCGTTGCGCCGCGCGCGGCCGTGCCCTTCATGGGGCGAGCCAGAATATCGCCGCCGCCCGGCGCGTCCTGCCAGTCAAAAAACAGTTCGGGCGAGACCGAGAGCACCTGCTCGCCCCCGGCATCGATGTGCGCCGCATAGCCGCCGGGCTGGGCGTGCTGCAGCGCGGCAAACAGCGCCGCCGCACTGCCCTGCAGCGCACCTGTGAGGGGTGCCGTGTAGTTGACCTGGTAAAGTTCACCCGCGCCAATGGCCTGCTGGATGTGACCCAGCGCGGCGTCGAAGGTGCTGCGCTCAAGGCCGCTTTGCCACACAACGCGCGCCGCCTCCTGCGGCTCCTCGGCAGGCCAGGGATGGGGCACATCGTGCACTGCAAACCAGGCCAGCGGGCCGTCTGCGGCGTGGGTTTGCAGCGCGGTATCGAACGCTGGTGCAGCCTCGTAGCGCACATAGCCCACGCACCAGTGGCCGCGCTGCGCGGCGGCATGCACGGCATTGAGCACGGCGCGCACCTCGTCCACCTGCTGCGCCAACAGCACCTGGCGCGGCGCGCCAAAAGCACAACGCAGGCGCGGGGCTGCAGCGTCGAGCGGCTGGGCGAAGTCGACGCGGGCCGTCTCGGCCGCCGGTGCGAAAACACGCGTCACGGCAAATGCCACCTGGGATGGGGCATCAGGCCTGAGGCAGTCAGAGAACGCATTCCAATTTTATAGGTGAAAATAGGCTCTAGCGCTTATTCAGAAAGACTTTACGGCTATCAATAAAATAGCGTTCTCTAGGCTGCGCCAATGTTTGGCACCCATCCTGCTACGGGCTGGCCCTTCTTCAGCGCGGCGGTAAAGGCCAGCATGCGGTCGATCGGCAACCGGGCGCGCGGAATGATGGCCGGGTCTACATGGATGGTGTTGCTGCCCGTCTCCAGCACCTGGGCCACGCCGGCCAGGCCGTTCATCGCCATCCAGGGGCAATGGGCGCAGCTCTTGCAGGTGGCGCTGTTGCCGGCAGTCGGGGCCTCGTAGAACACCTTGCCGGGGTTGAGCGTGCGCAGCTTGTGCATCATGCCGTTGTCGGTGGCGACGATGAACTCTGTGGCGTCCATCTCCTGCGCGGCTTTCAAAATGCCCGAGGTGGAGCCCACGGCGTCGGCCAGGGCAATCACGTCCGGTGGCGATTCAGGGTGCACCAGCACCTTGGCGCCGGGGTGGTCTTTTTTCAGCGCTTCGAGCTCGAAGGCCTTGAACTCATCGTGCACGATGCAGGCACCGTTCCACATCACCATGTCGGCGCCGGTCTCGCGCTGGATATAGGCGCCCAGGTGGCGGTCAGGGGCCCACAGGATTTTTTGCCCGGCATCCTTCAGGGCGCGCACGATGTCGAGCGCGCAGCTCGACGTGACCAGCCAGTCGGCCCGTGCCTTCACCGCCGCGCTGGTGTTGGCATAGACCACCACGGTGCGGTCCGGGTGCTGGTCGCAAAAGGCGCTGAATGCGTCGATAGGGCAGCCCAGGTCGAGCGAGCAGGTGGCGTCCAGATCGGGCATGAGCACGGTTTTCTCTGGCGAGAGGATTTTTGCCGTCTCCCCCATGAAGCGTACGCCCGAAACGACCAGCGTCTGCGCGGCGTGGTCGCGGCCAAAACGCGCCATCTCCAGCGAGTCGCTGACGATGCCGCCGGTTTCCTCGGCCAGATCCTGCAGGTCGGGGTGCACGTAGTAGTGCGACACCATGACCGCGTTCTTTTCCTTGAGCAGGCGGCGGATTTTGTCCTTGGTCGCTGCGCGCTCGTCCGGCGTCAGCTCGGCGGGCACGCGCGCCCAGGCGTGTTTGGTGGAGCAGACCGCGCCGTCCGTGCCCTCGCGGGGCTGCTCGTACTCGACCTCTTTAATGGCAATAACAGGATTCATTTCAGTGCTCCAGGGTGCGTCGCTGCGCCCGCCAAACGTCGAAGTTGCAGAGCCAAGGCCAGCGGACGCCGTGCAAGGGCCGCCCCGCCGCACTGGCGTCGTCCCCCTTCCCGCGCAGCGAGAGAAGGGGGAAGGCGCCGAAGGCGACGCAGGGGGTTGTTCACCATACTTCTATGCGCATCGAAAAATCCGTGGCTTTGACGTCCTTGGTCAGCGCTCCGGTGGAGATGCGGTCGACCCCGGTTTCTGCAAGCGCACGCAAGCCATCGAGCGTGACGCCGCCCGAAATTTCCAGAATGGCACCTCCGCCCGGGTGTGCGGCATTGGTGCGTACCGCCTCATGCAACGTGGCGAGATCCATGTTGTCGAGCAGCACCATGCGCGCGCCGGCGTCCAGCGCTTCGCGCAGCTGCTCCAGGGTTTCGACCTCGATTTCGATGAATTCGGCACGCGCGGCCACCTCGGCGGCAGCGCGCAGCACGGCGGCAACGCCACCGGCAGCGGCAATGTGGTTTTCCTTGATCAACACCGCATCGTGCAGGCCGATGCGGTGGTTGGTGCCGCCGCCGATCCGCACCGCGTATTTCTGCGCAATGCGCAGGCCGGGCAAGGTTTTGCGCGTGTCCACGATGTGGGCCTGGGTGCCGGCCACGGCGTCCACGTAGCTGCGTGTCTTGGTGGCCACGGCCGAGAGCATCTGCAGAAAGTTGAGCGCCGTGCGCTCAGCGCTGAGCAAGGCGCGGGCGTCGCCCTGCATCGTCAGCACCACCTGGTCCGCAGCGCAGCGCCCGCCCTCGGCCACATGCCAGATGAGTTCCACGGCCGGGTCGAGCGTGCGCAGCGCGGCCTCGGCCCAGGGGGCGCCGCACAGCACGGCCGCCTCGCGCACCAGGATGCGGGCGCGCACGCGCCGGTGGGCAGGCACCAGGCCCGCAGTCAGGTCGCCGGCGCCCAGGTCTTCCTGCAACGCACGGGCCACGTCCAGCAGCACCTGCGCGCGCAGCGGGGCTTCAAGGGTGTCCAAAGGAGAGTTCATGGGTGCCAAGCATAGCGCCGGCTGCGCGCTGCATCCGGCTGCCAGCCAATAGCTGCACAAAGCGCACGACTACACTCCCGGGTCCATCCTTTCAGCGCCGCCAGCCATGACCGAACCGCTTGCCCCGCCTGTCCAGCCCGCAGGCACGCCCTACGGCACCCTGCCTCCCGCATCGCCCCTGCCCCAGCGCCGCCCGGTCAGCCTGCCGCGCCTGCAGCAGATGCGCGAGGCCGGCGAGAAGATCACCATGCTGACTGCCTACGACGCCACCTTTGCCGCGGTGGCCGATGCCGCAGGCGTCGAATGCCTGCTGGTGGGCGACTCGCTGGGCATGGTCTGCCAGGGCCTGCCCAGCACCGTGGGCGTGACGCTGGAGACCATGGTCTACCACACGGAGAGCGTGGCGCGCGGCCTGCACCGGGTGCAGGGCACGGCCTGGCTGATTGCCGACCTGCCCTTCGGCAGCTACGCCGAAAGCCGCGAACAAGCCTTGCACAGCGCCTGCGCCCTGATGCGCGCCGGCGCGCACATGGTCAAGCTGGAGGGCGGCGGCTGGACGGCCCCCACGGTGCAATTCCTGGTGGAACGCGGCGTGCCCGTCTGCGCCCACCTGGGCCTCACGCCCCAGACCGTGCACGCCCTGGGCGGCTACCGCGTACAGGGCAAGACCGACCAGGCCGCCCAGGCCCTGCGCCGCCACGCGCGCGAACTGCAGGATGCCGGCGCCGCCATGCTGGTGCTGGAGATGGTGCCGGCGCAGCTATCGGCCGAACTGACGAGCGAACTGACCCAGTGCGCCACCATCGGCATCGGCGCCGGCAAGGGCACGGCCGGCCAGGTGCTGGTGCTGCACGACATGCTGGGCATGAACCTGGGAAAGATGGCGCGTTTCGTGCACAACTTCATGCAGGACGCTGGCAGCGTGCGCGGCGCCATGGAGGCGTACGTGGCCGCCGTCAAGGCCCAGACCTTTCCCAACGACGCGCTTCACGCCTGGTAAAACGCCTGGCCCTACACCGCCCCCTTTGCCGATTCTTCCCATGCACATCGTCCACAGCATTTCCGACCTGCGCGCCGTGCTCGGCCCGCTCGGTCGCCCCGCCTTTGTACCCACCATGGGCAACCTGCACGACGGCCACATTGCCCTGGTGCGCCGCGCCGTGACATTGGGCAAGGTGCCGGTGGCGAGCATTTTTGTGAACCGCCTGCAATTTTTGCCGCACGAAGATTTCGATAGCTACCCGCGCACCTGGGACGCCGACTGCGAGCGCCTGGCCGCAGCCGGCTGCCAGGTGCTGTTCGCCCCGCGCGAGCACGATCTGTACCCCGAGCCGCAAACCTTCACGGTGCAGCCCGATCCGCAGCTCGCCAACCTGCTGGAAGGGGAATTTCGCCCTGGTTTCTTCACCGGCGTGTGCACGGTGGTGATGAAGCTGTTTTCCGCCGTGTTTGCCGGCAAGGCGGGCGGCGCCGCCGTGTTCGGCCAGAAGGACTACCAGCAACTGATGGTGGTGCGGCGCATGGTGCAGCAATTCGCGCTGCCCATCGACATCGTCGCGAACCCCACCGAGCGCGCACCAGACGGCTTGGCGCTGAGTTCGCGCAACGGCTACCTGAGCGCACTGGAGCGCACGGAAGCCGTTGAATTGTCCAAGGCGCTGCGCAGCCTGGGCGAAGCAGCAAAGGCGGCCGGCGATGCCCTGCCCGCACAGCGCGAGGCGCTGGAGCAAGCGGCGCGTGCGCAGCTCAATGCGCGCGGCTGGCAAACGGACTACCTCAGCGTGCGCCGCCGCAGCGACCTGCTGGCGCCGCAGCCGGGCGATGCGCTGGTGGTACTGGGCGCCGCCCGGCTGGGCGCCACGCGCCTCATCGACAACCTTGAAATCTAAGGCAATGCTGAACAAGTCCCTCACGCGCCGCGCATCCGTACCTCGGGCGGTCTGCGGCGTTGCCAATCCTCGCCATAGCTGCGGCTATGGCTGCGGTTTGTGCCTTGCATCCCATCCCGATGCACGGCGCGCGCCATTGCAGTGACTGATTCAGCATCCCCCTAAGCCCGACACACCTTCATGGACCCCATGTTTCTTCTTTTGCTGCTGGGCAGCGGCGGCCTGCTGATGGCCAATGGCCACCAGCAGCGCCAGCGCATTGCCCTGCTTGCCCACCACCTCGGCCCGCTGCAAATTGAAAAGCTGATGGAAACGCTGACGCAGGGCTATTTGCGCGCGCTGGGCGAGCGCGACCCCACGCGCCAGGCGCAGATATTTGCCGTGCTAGAGGGCAGCGAAGCGCAGCTCGCCACCCAGTTCGCCCAGCTGGCGCGTGAATTTGCCGCCGTGCCCGCCGCCCAGGCGCGTGCCAGCACCCTGCCGTTCTCGATGCCCTGGGCCAGCACCCTGCTGCCGCGCGCCAGCTTTGATATGCGCAAGCTCCTGGCCGTGCACGCCAATGGCATCGCACGTGCCCTGCGCACCGATGCAGCGCGCTCGCCACGCGACCGTGCCTTTTTGATCTCTGCCGAACTGTTTTTGATGCAACACAGCTGCCACTGGTTCTGCAAGTCGCGCGCGGTGGCGTCGGCGCGCATGGTGGCGCGGCACCACACGCCCCACGCCCAACTGGTGGCTTCGGTGTCTGCCGAAACACGCAGCGCCTACCGGGCGCTGACGGGCAGCTAAAACGGCTGCCCACAGGCATGGCGACTTCGCCGCCCTCGCGCCCACACCGCGTGCAGCCCCAGGTGCGGCGCAGCGCCCGGCCAGCGCCTGCCGCGCCGCGCCTGATCCTGCTCAACAAGCCTTTTGGCGTGCTGAGCCAGTTCAGTGGAGATGGCACGCACCAGACCCTGAGCGACTTCGTGGATGTCCCCAACGTCTACCCCGCAGGCCGGCTGGACCGCGACAGCGAAGGCCTGCTTCTGCTGACCAACGACGGCGCCCTGCAAGCGCGCATTGCCGACCCGCGCCACAAACTGCCCAAGACCTATTGGGCGCAGGTAGAAGGAGCGCCCAGCGAAAAGGCCTTGGCCCAGTTGCGCGCCGGCGTGCTGCTGAACGACGGACTGACCCGCCCTGCCGAGGCAACGCTACTGCCCGAGCCCGCGCTGTGGCCACGCGACCCACCGATCCGCGTGCGGGCGCAGATCCCGACGCACTGGATCGCCCTCACCCTGCGCGAAGGCCGCAACCGCCAGGTGCGTCGCATGACCGCCGCGGTGGGCTTGCCTACGCTGCGCCTGGTGCGGGTACAGATCGGGCCCTGGTGCCTGGACAACCTGCCGCCAGGCAGTTGGCGCGACGGCGATCTGCCCCGAGTTTGATACTGGGTTTCTGCCGTGGTCCACAGAAAAAACTATTAAAAATATAGCTTGATACGCTTGCTATATAAGCGCCAGAGCCCTATTTGACCAAAAATTCCCCGTCAACCCGCCCGACTGCTTTCCCCCTGCACGGCAGCTTCAGTGGCTCATGGCAATGGCAAGGGTGGCGGTAGGGGTGTGCGCTATAGTGCCAGCGTCTTCAGGGCGGGGTGCAATTCCCCACCGGCGGTAGGCGGCACACAGGGCAACCTGGTGGCCGCGAGCCCGCGAGCGCCCTGGCCGCCTCCAAGCGGCCAGGGGTCAGCAGACTCGGTGCGACGGGGCAATGCCCCGTCCAGTCCGAGGCCGACGGTCATAGTCCGGATGAAAGAAGATCCGCCAAGCACCTGGGTGCCTGGCGACGTACCCGCGCGCGGCCTGGTCTGCACGCGGGTGCTTCTTGCATGCCTTGAAGCGTTTTCTGTCACTTTCAGGAGCGTTTCATGATTCAACTTACCCCCTCCCCATTGGCCGGTGCAAACCACACCACGCTTACCGCAGAGCCACCTCTGGCACCGGTCGCCGACGTCATTGGCGCCATCCGGGCAGGTCAGCCCGTTCTGGTGCTGGACGACGCCGACCGCGAAAACGAGGCCGACCTGATCTGCGCTGCAGAGCGGATCACCGAAGCCACCATGGCCTTGATGATCCGTGAAGGCAGCGGCATCGTCTGCCTGTGCTTGCCGGCTGGGCATGCCCAGCAGCTCGGTCTTCGGCCCATGGTCGAGGTCAACCGTTCGGCGTTCTCCACGGCCTTCACCCAATCCATTGAAGCGGCGCACGGTGTGAGCACCGGCGTGTCGGCCGCGGACCGCGTCCAAACCATTCGCTGCGCACTGCGCCTGCCAACACCGGGCACTGCCCCAGAAATCGTCAGCCCCGGCCATGTGTTTCCGCTGGTGGCGCGCCCCGGTGGCGTGCTTGAACGCACCGGCCACACGGAAGCGGCCGTAGACCTCGTCCGCTGGGCAGGCCTGCAACCCGCAGGCGTATTGTGCGAACTCATGAACCCCGATGGCAGCATGGCGCGTGGCGCTCAGGTCGCCCAATTCGCCCACACACATGGTCTGCTGTGCACTACGGTGCAAGCACTGGTCGCATTTGCCCAGTCCCACTCCACCCCGCAATGCCCTACCATCCGGTTTCGCTCTCAAGGCACCACTTTTCGAGAAATCCCATGAGCTCTTCCAACGATCGCGTCGTTTACAGCACCGAGCATGTGCTGACCAGCCTGTGCAATTCGGTCACCCGTGTGCTCACCGTGGCAACCCAGAGCCAGATTCAGTACTCGGCCATGGTGCAGCGCATCACCAAGACCTGCCTGCGACCCGACATTGGCTGCTTCGTGCTGTTTGATGGCGGTTTCTCAGGCCTGATGGTCATCAACTTCTCGGCACAGGCGGCGATGGAGCTGTATTCCAGCTACCTCCTGAGCATGGGCATGTCCAAGGACGAGCTGGCACGCTCCTATACGGCCGACGAAGTGAGCAACGTCATGGGCGAGCTGATGAACCAGGTGGCCGGCGACTTCACCAGCAAGGTGCGGCGCGAGCTGCAAACCCACATCACACAAAACCAGCCCAAGATGCTGGTGCTCAACAAACAGGTCATGCTGAGCGTGGACGCCAACCTCGACCAACCCGAGGCGCGCCGCGTGACCTTCTACACGGGCAACAACAACATCTTTTACCTGGAGCTCGCCATCGACCGCACCGAGTTCATCAAACTCTACGACTTCGAACCCCAGGCACGGGCCAATCCCGATGAAGTCATGGCCGAAGCCAACGCGCCGCGCGAGCTCGCCCCACCGCCGCCGCCCGACAGCGACACCGATGAGCTGCTGCGCTCGCTCGGCATGTAAACGCGCCGCGGCCCGCTAGAATGCGGGCCTGCCACGGGAGACTTGGGTGAGTGGTTTAAACCAGCAGTCTTGAAAACTGCCGACGGGCAACCGTCCGTGAGTTCGAATCTCACAGTCTCCGCCAGAACGTCATCTCACGACGTATCAGAACACCGCAAAACCCGCCGCCGTCCAAGGGGAGCGGGTTTTCCTTTGTCTCACTCCGTACCACCCTGCCCTGCCTTACCGTGACAAATTGGCTCAGGTGAGCAGCGCGCCGTTCCTGCCTTCACCGGGGTCGATGAGCATATGCACCACAGGAACGCAACCATGCTGCACATCCGCGCAGTACACGGCGTTGCGCCCGGTTTCCTTGGCGCGGTAGAGGGCCTTGTCGGCCCGGTTCACCAATTCTTCAAAGCTGAGCCCGGAGCCCTTGTGCAGCGTGGCCACACCAATGCTCACGGTGACTGAAACGCTCACCCCCTCGTCGTTGACGGACACGCGCAGCGCGGCCACCTCTTGGCGCAGTGCTTCGGCCACGCGCAAGGCGCTGACGCCATCGGTTTCGGGCAACACGATGACAAATTCCTCGCCCCCAAAGCGCGCCACGATGTCGACACCACTGCGCTTGCGCGCCGCACAGGCCTGGGCCACGGCGCAGATCATGCGGTCGCCCGCAAGGTGCCCCCAGGCGTCGTTGACCGCCTTGAACAGGTCAATGTCCACCACCATCAGCGACAGGGGGTGATTGAAGCGCTCGGTGCGCTTGCATTCGTTGGCCCCCATCTCCATGAGCGTACGCCGGTTGGCCAGGCCGGTCAGCGAATCATTGGCCGCCAATAGTTCCAGTGCGGCGTTCAACTCCTGCAGCAGCTTGTTCTGCTCTGTCAATTGGCGGTTGATGTGCGCAATTTCGTCTTCCTTCTGCTTGCGGTCGTGAATGTTGAAGGTGACGCCGATCAACCGCTTGCCCGGGGTGTCACTGCTGCGGTCCATGATGCGGCCATAGTTGGCGAACCACACCCATTCGCCCGCCTTGGAGCGCAATCGGAACTCGGCGCGGTACTGCGCCGTGACGCCCGCCACGTGGTCAGCCACCGCCTGCCGCACCATGTCCAGGTCGCCGGGGGGGAAGAGGCCAAAGATGTCCTGCACGCCCGAGACGATTTCGTCCTCGGTGAAGCCCAGCTCCAGAAACGTCTTGGTGGCCTTGTGGGTAACCTGGCCGCTCACCAGGTCGTTCTCCCACAGGTCCAGCCCGGCGGCTTCGAGCACCAGCTCCAGCCGCTCCTTGTTCAGATCTGCGTCATCACCCATGGCACCAAACCAGCAGATCCATCAGGCCGTCGGCATAGCGCCCGCATAGCCCATATTGCGCAGCAGCGCGGCAAACGACGCCACGACACCGGGTGTGTTGTAGAGCTGGGGCGCCGTTTTCACAGCGATCACGCTCACCATCTGGCCCGTGCTTTTTCCCGTGGTGGCGTCAAAGTACAGGGCCAGGTCGTCGCTGGCGTTGGAGAAGCCGCGCCCCGTACTTTCCGAGTAGTAGCAGATGGAGTCCGGGGCAACGACGTCGGGACTCGTGCTTGCAGACGAGTACATGATGAGGTTCTCGTTCAGGTTGTACAGGTAGTGCGTCTCGGTACTCTGAGCCGGGTCCTGCGTGTTGTCCAGGCGGATGATGCCCGAATCGAGCGACGCGCTGGACGTAGCCTGCGTGACCGAGGTGATGAAAAAATTGGCCACCACCGCGCAGGCAGAGCGGCTGGTGATCAGGGTGATGGCATCTGCCACGGCAGCAGTGGCAGGCGGCGTCTCGGCCTGCAGCAGAAACTGCCCCAACCCACGCGCCTGCTCCAGCGTGCCCGCAATGTAGCCGCCCGACAACGCAAAGCCGTTGCCCGCGTTGGAGGGCCACATGGCAATGCCCGAATACCCACCAAACCCGGCCACGACCCCGCCCGCCAGGCTCTCGACACGCGCGGCGGTGGAGGCCCCCAGCACGGCGGATTCGATATCCACCAAGGTAGAGGCATCGCTGGCCAGGACGGCGGGGCATGGCGCGAGTTGCGCTCCGCCGGTATAGGTGGTCTGGGGCAGCTCGGGCACCGCACGGCCGGCGCCATCGCCGTTCACCACCCAGACCGCGCCCTGCGACATGGCCGCGCCAAGGAGCGGCACCAGCGAGTTGATCGGCCCGATCTCCACGGGAATCAGGGCACCCAGCGCGGCGCCCGTGCTGGCCTCCATCACGGCCACGGTGTTGCTGATTGCGTTCTGCACCGCCGACAGCGTGAGGCCATCGGCCGCATCGGGCGAGCCCATGATGGCCAGCACGCAGGCATTGGTGGCGCCGTCATAGTCCTGCACCGTGACCGTGCCACTCCAGCCCTGATGAACCAGCTCCTGAAGAATCGAACAGGCGTCGTGGTAGCTACCGCCCCCACCACTGGCCAACACGGCAGCACCCGCCGCAATCGATTGAAAATCTACCAGCCCGTAGTGATAAACAACACCCATCTCACGCCCCCTCTGGATGGGAGGCACGATACGCCAGCCCGGTGGCTTGTCAATCCGCAGCATCCCATCCGCGGCCACGGTGCAATCGTGGTAGGCCCAGACTCACAAGTTCTGCGCCTGCAACCCATCTTCCCAACGTTACAACGTCAAAGTCACCCTTCAAACTGCGGGTGCAGCTGCCGGATCCGGTTCATCGCCATGGTCGCCGCCGTGCGTGTCTCCACCCCCCAACTTGGCGAACGCACGCTCCAGGTGCGTCTTCACCGTAGCGGGGCTGGCACCGAGAATGCCGCCAATCCCGTGGTTGATCCTGCCCTTGAGCACCCAGTACAGCACCTCGGCCTCGCGCGCAGTGAGCTTGAACGACAGGCCCATGGACTCGATGATCCTGGTGTCGGACACCTCGCCATCATCTGCAACCAGCCGCCGCCGCCCGCGCTGTCGTCCACCTGCTGATGCAGCCGGAAGGTGAGGCGGCACGTGCACTGCTCGACGGCCAAACCCGGCGCCCCACGCAGGCGCCGACCTGGCCGTGATGCGTGCTGACACCGGGCGCATGCGCACCACCGCGCAAGGCCTGCGACCTTTCGCAATGGCGACCCTCAAGACGCTTGATGGGCTGCCGCAGGTGGTGGACTTCATCGTGGCGCGCGGCCTGCTGGGCACGGGCAGCACCTGGTGCGCACGCGGTTACGCCTGCTGACGTGGGCGACCGGCCGGGCGCGCTATGGTTCAGGTTTTGTTCCAAGGAGAACGTGCATGACCCTACGCCTGATGCCCACGCTGGCGACCGCTGCCCTGCTGGCTGCCTGCGCCAGCCCAGCGCCGCCCACACCTATCGATGTGCGCCCCAACATTCCTCCGCATGGCGGGCGCTGCAACGCGGGCCCAGCGCAGTCGGTTATTGGCCAGATCAGCACCGCGCGCAACGTGGAAGCAGCGCGGGTTGCCGCAGGGGCGCGCGTGGCGCGCACCCTTCGGCCTGGGCAAATGGTGACCAAGGAATACGACGCCGAGCGACTGAATCTGGACGTGGACGCCAGCGGGCGCATCGTCGCGGCGCGCTGCGGCTGAAGCAGCCGAATCAACCAGGCAGGAACAGCTCCTGCAGATTGCTCAAGAAGTCAAACCCCCGCTCCGTGGGGCGCACATGCGCCATGTCGCGCGCAATCAAGCCCTGGGCCTCGGCTTTGTCCAGCGCCGGGGCGATAGAAGCCACGCTCTGGCCGGTGCGCTCGACGAAATCCTGCAGCGCAAAACCTCCGCGCAGCCGCAGGGCGTTGAGCATGAATTCAAACGCCAGGTCGGCGCGGCGCACCTCGTCGTCCCGTGCCATGGCGTGACCGGCCAGCGCGTGATCCATGTAGAGCACCGGGTCACGAAAACGCGTCTGCCGCACCACGCGGTGCGCAAAGCTGATCTTGCTGTGCGCGCCGGCACCGATGCCCAGGTAGTCGCCAAACTGCCAGTAATTGAGGTTGTGCGCGCACCCGTGCCCCGGTTGGGCATAGGCCGAGACTTCGTAGCGCTGCAAACCCACGGCAGCAGTGCGTTCGGTGATGCGGTCGAGCATGGCGTAGGCCAGGTCGTCCTCAGGGATGGCTGGCGGGTATTTGGCAAAAAAGGTGTTCGGCTCGATGGTCAGGTGGTAGATCGACAGGTGCGGCGGCGCGAGGGCCAGCGCGATGTCAAGGTCGGCATCCAGCGCGGCGATACCTTGGCCGGGAAGTGCGTACATCAGGTCAAGGTTGAAGGTGTCGAAGGCCTGCGCGGCCTCTTCCACCGCCGCGCGGGCCTGGGCGCCATCGTGCACGCGCCCCAACGCTGCAAGGTAGGTGTCGTTGAAGCTTTGCACCCCGACCGAGAGGCGCGTGACGCCAGCGGAGCGGTAGGCGCGAAAGCGGTCTTTCTCGAAGGTGCCGGGGTTGGCTTCCAAGGTGATTTCAGCGCCCGCCGCGAGCGGCAGCAACGCCCGGATATCGCCCAGCAGCTGGTCGATAGACGCGGGCGAAAACAGGCTGGGCGTGCCACCACCGATGAACACGGTCTGCACCGGCCGGCCCCAGATGAGCGGCAGCGCAGCCTCCAGGTCGGCGTGCAAGGCGTCGAGGTAACGCGCTTCGGGCAAGGCGCCCGCACCGCCTACCGCGTGCGAATTGAAGTCGCAGTACGGGCATTTTTTCAGGCACCAGGGCAGGTGCACATAGAGCGAGAGCGGCGGCAGCGCGGATAGCTGCAGCAGGCCGGGGCGCATGTAGTGCTGGATGTCGCGCTGCAGCGCTGGCGCAGCCTCGTTGGCAGGAAGGATGGGAATGGTCATGGTGTCGCGGCGCGCAGTAGTTCAAACAGGCGGTCATCCCATCCAGTTGGCGCGCATCAGCGCCAGCATGGCCTGCGCGGCGCGGCCACGGTGGCTCAGGCTGTTCTTGACCGCCGGATCGAGCTCGGCAAACGTCTTGCCCAGTTCGGGAATGGCCATTACCGGATCGAAACCAAAACCGTGGCAACCGCGCGGCGTGCGTGCAATCTCACCGACGACGCGGCCCACCGCGATCAGCGGCTCCGGGTCTTGCGGGCTGCGCAGCGCCACCAGCGTGCTGACCAGCGCGGCGCGGCGATTGTCCAGGCCCGCCATTTGCTCCAGCAAGGCGCGGACGTTGTTGTCGTCGCCCTTGGGGTAACCGAATTGCGTGGCGTAGTACGCCGTGTCAACACCGGGCAGGCCGCCAAACGCGTCCACGCACAGGCCAGCATCGTCGGCCACGGCCGGCAGACCGGTGTGCTGCGAGGCAAAGCGTGCTTTGGCCAGCGCGTTTTCTACGAAAGTGCGGTGCGGCTCTTCGGCTTCGCCCACGCCCAGGTCGGCCTGGCGCACCAGCTCCACGCCCAGCGGCGCGAACAGGCTTTGCAGTTCGGCGAGTTTGCCCAGGTTGTTCGACGCGAGCACGATTTTCATAGTTGAATTGGCCTCTAGCGCTTATCTGATAAGCTTAAGTAGCTATTATTTCAGGAGCGATTCGCGTTGCAGCAGCACCAGATCGGCAATGCCTTGCTGTGCCAGATCGAGCAGCGCATTCATTTCGTCGCGACTGAATGCAGCGCCTTCGGCCGTGCCCTGCACTTCCACGAAGTGTCCGGCACCGGTCATGACCACGTTCATGTCGGTGTCGCAGGCGGCGTCCTCGGGGTAGTCCAGGTCGAGCAGGGGCACGCCACCGAGCAACCCCACGGAGACGGCCGCCACGGCATCGCGAATGGGTGTGCGCGCCAGCAGGCCGCGCGCCATGAGCGAAGCCACGGCGTCTTGCGCGGCCACCCACGCGCCGGTAATGGCGGCGGTGCGCGTCCCGCCGTCTGCCTGCAGCACGTCACAGTCGAGCAGGATGCTGCGCTCTCCCAGGGCCTCAAGATCAAACACCGCGCGCAGTGACCGTCCAATGAGGCGCTGGATCTCCTGGGTGCGCCCGCTTTGCTTGCCTTTGGCGGCTTCGCGGTCGCTGCGCTTGTGGGTGGCGCGCGGCAGCATGCCATATTCGGCCGTCACCCAGCCACGGCCGGTGCCGCGCTGGTGCGGGGGCACTTTATCTTCGACGGACGCGGTGCACAGCACACGCGTATTGCCAAACTCGATCAGCACCGCACCTTCGGCATGCATGGTGAACTGGCGCGTGATGCGCACCGAACGAAGCGCATGGCTGGCGCGGCCACCAGAACGGGAAACTGGATTCATGATGGACAAGATGTTCCGAAAAAATGAAAGCGCCGGCTTGGGCAGCGCGATCGCAGGTGCGCAGAGGTCCGCGCGCCGCGTTGTCAGCGTCTGCGCTCGGCTGAGCGCCGAATGGCCTCGTTGATCTCGGCAATCGAGCGCTCGATAGCGGCATCATCCAGGTCGTCCACCAGTCCATCGAGCGGCCCGGCCTGGATGGTGGAAGCAAATACGTCGTCGCTGATGCTGTCGGTGGACACGCCCTGGGTCGACTCGAAACTGTCAGGCGTCTCCCATTCCAGCGCCACAACAGTAACGTTGTCGCTGCTGTCGCCGGCCTTGCGCAGTGCGGTCTCGACCAGTTCCGGAACCGACTGCGACACCACGTTGCGCCCCAGTTCGGCAGCGATCTCCTCGTCGCTGAGCGTGCCCCAGAGACCATCCGAGCAGAGCAAGATGCGGTCCCCTTGCTCCAGGGGCACCGGACCGGTCGTGTCGTAAATGGGCTTGGTGGGCGAGCCCAGGCAAGTGAACAGCACATTGCGGTTGATGTGCTCAAGCCCGGGCGGCATGTTGTGCAGTTCAAGATAGGAATGGTCGCGCGTGCGCGTCAGCAGCGCACCGCCGCGCACCATGTACAGACGCGAATCGCCGCAGTGCACCCAGCTCGCGCAGCCGTTCTGGATCACGGCCACCACCAGGGTGGTGCGCGGCGAATCGATCATGCCCTTGTCGCTTGCGTAGCGCAGGATCTGGTGGTGCGCCGCCAGCAAGGCGTTCGACAGAAATTCCGGCACATCCGGCAGTTGCGGCTTGGCCTGCCGCTGGTACATGGCGGCCACGGTCTGCAGCGCAATTTGCGCTGCCACTTCGCCCTCAGGGTGGCCGCCCATGCCGTCGGCGAGCACAAAAAGGCCCGATTCCCGCGTGTAGCAGTACCCCATGCGGTCTTCGTTGTTCTCACGTCCACCGCGTCGACTGATCTGAAAAATGGAAAACTTCATTTGGCCTTGACTCCGGCTGCTGCTGCATCGCCTGGCTTGGTCACGCTCTTGCGCGTTTCTGCAACCAGCGTATCGAGCTGCAGGCGCATTTTCTCGGTCACTGTGAGCTTGGTGTAACGGCGCTCGCCCTCGCGCGAGAGTTCTTTTTGCAGCGCAAATACCGATTGCGGCCGCGAGAGAGGGTCGAGCGCCATGCACCACTCGACCACCTCGATGAGGTTGTCGGAATACACGCCGCGCAGCTTGGCCAGCGAGAGCGAAAGGCGATCCTTGTCCTGGCGCTGGGGGGCCTCATTGGGCGGAAAGCCCTGCATGCAGGCGTAGATGCAGGCACCAAGGGCGTAAATATCGGTCCAGGGGCCCATGGACGAATCGCGCCGGTACATTTCGGGCGCTGCAAAGCCCGGCGTGTACATGGGGCGAATGAAGTTGCCCTCTTTGGACAGCACTTCACGCGCCGCGCCAAAATCGATCATCACTGCCTTGTTGTCGTCGGTGATGAAAATATTGGCTGGCTTGATGTCCAGGTGCAGCATCTTGTGCTGGTGCACGATGCGCATGCCGCGCAGCACCTCGTCGAACAGACTGCGGATGGTGGATTCGCGAAACACCTTCTGCTGCTTGAGATCGCGCGCGGTGATGATGAAGTCCTGCAGGGTGGCCCCCTCCAGATAGTTCATCACCATGTAGACGGTTTCGTTCTCGCGAAAGAAATTGAGCACGCTGACCACCGAGGCGTGCGATATCTGCGCCAAGGCGCGGCCTTCTTCAAAAAAGCTCTTGAGCCCCAAACGGTAGAGAGAAAGCTTTTCCGGCTGCACCTTGGGCAGGAGTTCGCCGGGAGAGCGGGTTGCCAGAGACGACGGTAGGTACTCTTTGACGGCAACCTGCTGGCCATCTGGGTCCATGCACAAATAGACGACACCAAAGCCGCCGGACGACACCCGCCGTACCACGCGGTAGCCGCCAATGACGGTGTCGGGGGGCAGCGGTGCCGGCTTGATTTTGGACATATTCTGCGCGTGTGTTTCGATGGCGGACGAGAACCCGGATAATCGCCGGTTCGCTAGCAAACAAGAAAAGTCCCATGGCAGTTTACAGCATGACCGGCTACGCCAGCGCCCAAACTGGCGCCCCCTCTGCAAGCGCGGAAGGCGAGCCTCGCGCGCAACCGGTGCGCCGCTTGGGCATGGAGATTCGTTCGGTGAACAGCCGCTTTCTCGACCTGTCGTTTCGTTTGCCTGACGAGCTCCGCAGTTTCGAGCCGACGCTGCGCGCCCTCGTCACCGCCAAAGTCAAACGCGGAAAGATCGAGGTACGTGCCGCGCTTGAAAGCCTGGACAACAATGCCCTGCCCGACCCGCCCACGCGCGTCCTGCAGCGACTATCGTCCATGCAAGACGCCGTGCAGTCCTGGTTGCCTGACGCGCAGCCGCTTTCCGTAGCCGAAGTCTTGCGCCTTTGCGCAAATACAGCGCCAGCATTTGACGCCAGCGCTCAGAACATCACGCAACTCGCGCAAAACGTGCTCACTTCCCTTTTGGAGGCCCGTGCCCAAGAAGGACAACGCCTGACGGCCATGCTGCGCGGCCACCTCAAGCAATTGCGTGCACTGACAGAGCAGGCCACCCCGCTCGTGCCACAGCTGGTGGAACAGCAGCGCCAGCGCTTCATGGATCGCTGGAAGGAGGCCATGGGTCTGGCCGAGGGAAGCGCCACCCCCGAGGCCGCGCAGGATCGGGCGCTGTCCGAAGCTACCGCCTTCGCGATCCGCATTGACGTGGCCGAAGAAGTAACGCGGCTCGACTCGCACGTGACCGAGATCGAGCGGCTGCTGATCAAAGGTGGCGAGGTGGGCAAGCGGCTGGACTTCCTGATCCAGGAACTGCACCGCGAAGCCAATACGCTGGGGTCCAAATCGTCGGCCCTGGAACTCACACGCATCAGCGTGGATATGAAAGTCCTGATCGAGCAGATGCGCGAACAGGTGCAAAACCTGGAGTGAGACGCCCGCTGCGGCCCAACCGATCATGACAGCAAGCAAGGAATATCCCGGCAATCTCTTTGTAGTTGCCGCTCCCAGTGGCGCCGGCAAGTCCAGCCTTGTCAAGGCGCTGCTGGAACTCGATTCGCACGTCCACCCGTCAATCTCCCACACGACGCGCGCGCCGCGCGGGCAGGAAAAGCATGGACGTGAGTACTTCTTCGCCTCCGAGTCCGAATTTGACGCCATGGTGGCCAGCGACGCATTCGTGGAATGGGCACTGGTCCATGGCAATCGCTACGGCACCTCCAAGAAGTCCATCGAGGAGCGGATCGCTCAGGGGAACGACATCATTCTGGAGATTGACTTTCAAGGTGCTCTGCAAATCAAGCAGGCCTTTGCCAACGCGGTGCTCGTCTTCGTCTTGCCCCCGAGTTGGGACGAATTGCGCTCGCGTCTGGAGCGCCGAGGCGAGGATTCGTCGGAAGTCATACAAATGCGCCTGAACAACGCCAAGACGGAAATGGCGCAGGTGCACAAATTCGACTTCGTTATAATCAATGAATTATTTGAGCGCGCGCTTTTTGACCTCAAGGCAATTGCACACGCCCAGCGACTCAAATACGCGGCGCAACGCCGCGCACGTTCAGAAACGTTCGAATTGCTGAACATTCCTTGACCCTTTCGGAGAATCCATGGCCCGCATCACCGTCGAAGACTGCCTTGAGCAGATCCCCAACCGTTTTCAGCTCGTTCTTGCTGCCACCTACCGTGCGCGCATGCTGAGCCAGGGCCATACGCCACGCATCGAAAGCCGCAACAAGCCCGGCGTCACGGCCCTGCGCGAGATTGCGGCCGGCAAAGTGGGGATCGAGATGCTCAAGAAGGTTCCCGGCTGATCCGCAGCCCGAGTAGAAAACAAGCACCGCCAGTCGGTGCTTTTTTCATGTTGCTCCGGTTGTGCAAGCTCGCGCGCTACATTTGAGGGATGAACGCGGAGTCGAATGCAGCCCTTGTGGCTGAAGGCCAAACACTGGAGCGCACGCTGCCTGTGAGCAATGCCGTGGCAGCCGCCAACGCAGCGGCCGCCAGTTTCGCCGCGCTCACCGACAGCCTGGACTATCTGGAGCCCGCGCAGGTGGAGATGGTGCGGCAGGCTTATCGCTATGCCGACGAAGCCCACCTCGGGCAATTGCGCAACAGCGGTGAACCCTACATCACGCACCCGATTGCTGTGGCTGCGCAATGCGCCGAGTGGAAGCTCGACGCACAGGCGCTGATGGCAGCGCTGTTGCACGACGCCATGGAAGATTGCGGCGTCACCAAATCAGACCTGATCGAGCGCTTTGGCGCCAGCGTGGCAGAGCTCGTGGACGGCCTGACCAAGCTCGACAAACTGCAGTTCGACACACGCGAAGAAAATCAGGCGGAATCGTTTCGCAAAATGTTGCTCGCCATGGCGCGCGATGTCCGTGTCATTCTCATCAAGCTGGCAGACCGCACCCACAACATGCGCACCATGGGCGACATGCCGCGCGCCAAATGGGGACGCATTGCCTCGGAAACGCTGGAGATCTATGCCCCCATCGCCCACCGCCTGGGGCTTAACCAAACGTATCGCGAGCTACAGGACTTGTCCTTTCGCTACCTGCATCCCTGGCGCTACAGCACACTGTCCAAGGCCGTAGGAAAGGCGCGCAATCGTCGGCGTGACCTGGTGCAAAAGGTGCAGTCCGATGTAGATGCGGCCTTCGCGCGAGTGGGGCTGCAGGCGCGACTGGCGGGTAGAGAGAAAACGCTCTATGCGATTTACCAGAAGATGGAACAAAAACACCTGAGTTTTGCCCAGGTGACGGATATCTATGGCTTTCGCGTCATCGTGGGGAGCGTCACGGCGTGCTATACCGCGCTCGGCATCCTGCACCAGATGTACAAGCCCGTGCCAGGCAAGTTCAAGGACCATATCGCGATTGCCAAAGTGAATGGCTACCAATCGCTGCACACCACATTGGTGGGCCCTTCAAGCGTAAATATCGAATTTCAGATGCGTACCGAAGAAATGCATCTGGTGGCAGAAGCTGGCGTGGCCGCGCACTGGCTCTACAAGCAGCAGGATGCCGACGGAGCCGCCGCCGAACGCCTGGGAACCAAATGGCTGCAGTCCTTGCTGGACATCCAGAACGAAACGCGCGACGCCGCCGAGTTCTGGGACCATGTCAAGGTGGATCTTTTCCCCGACGCGGTCTACGTGTTCACGCCCAAAGGCCAGATTCTTGCCCTGCCACGCGGCGCCACGGTCATCGACTTCGCCTATGCCATTCACAGCGACGTCGGTGACCACACAGCGGCGGCCAAGCTCAACAATGAGCAAGTGCCTCTGCGCACCGAGATACACAACGGCGACATCGTTGAAATCATCACCAATCCCACCACCACGCCCAATCCGGCCTGGCTGGGCTTTGTGCGGACGGGCCGGGCACGTTCACGGATTCGAAGCCACCTCAAGCTGCTCAATCAGGTGGATTCCGAAGCGCTTGGAGAAAAGCTGTTGACCCAGGCCTTGCGCGCGGAAGGCCTGGAACAGCTGCCACCGAGTTCGGAAGAAATGCAGCCGCTGTGGGACAAGCTTCTGCGCTTCACCGGGAGCCGCGACCGCAGCGATCTCATGGTCGACATCGGCCTGGGCAAGCGCATCGCCACCATCGTCGCCAAACGCTTGCTGGTGCTGATGGCCGAGCATGGCTACCGCCCCGATGCGCTGCTTCTTACGCGCGAGCGCTTTACTTCGCACGAAACCATCTCGCAGGGCGGCGTCTCGCTCGACGGCAGCGAGAACGCATCGGTGAAATACGCACCCTGCTGTCGGCCTGTACCGGGCGACCGGATCGTGGGCTATCTGGGCCGGGGCGAGGGTCTCGTGGTGCACGTGGCCTGGTGTGCGGTCGCCCAGCGGCTGCAAGCCAAGGACAGCGAACGCTTCATCTCCGTAGATTGGAGCGACGAGCCCACGCGCATGTTCGAAACCGGGGTCACAGTCACGGTAAACAACGGCAAGGGCCTTCTCGCGCGCATTGCTGCGGAGCTGGCGAGCGTCGAGGCGGATATCACCCACATCGACATGGACGATGAAGTGGCACTCGATACCTTGAATCTGCGCCTGGTGATTGGCGTGCGCGACACCTCACATCTCGAGGCAGCACTGCGCAACCTGCGGCGCATACCCGCAGTGTTGCGCGCTGTACGTTCGCTGCCGACCCAGTAGTGGCTGCGGACCGTTAGGGATGTCCATGGAAGGACATCTCAGGTCACTCGCTCCTGCTTTGGCCGATCCGGATAGCTCACCGAAAGAATCTCAAGCAAACGCATACCTGAGGGCGTTTCCAGCCGCACCTCGTCCCCTATGCGCGCCTTCAGAAGTGCCCGCGCTACCGGGGAAATCCAGCTGATCTCTCCCTGCCCGCTGTCGGCCTCGTCGATGCCCTTGATCGTGACCTTGGTCTCTTGGGCGTGTTCGTCCGTGTACCGCACGGTGGCGCCGAAGAAGACCTGATCACTGCCCGTGTGGACGCTGGGATCGACGATCTCAGCTGTCTCCAGCCGAGATGTCAAAAAACGAATCCGTCGATCAATTTCGCGCAGGCGCTTCTTGCCGTAAATGTAGTCGCCGTTTTCCGATCGATCGCCGTTGCGCGCAGCCCAATGCACCGCTTCCACCACTTGCGGACGCTCTTCGTCAATGAGCTTGAGCAGCTCGTCGCGCAAACTCGCGTAGCCTCCGGGTGTCATGTAATTGCGAACTGCGCCAAGTGGTGGCAGAGGAGGCAAGGAATCCTGAGATTCTTCGTCAGTGTCCCGTGTGAACGCTTTGCTCATTCGATGGTCCCTTGTCAGTCGAAGCTCGCCCCAGGCAAAGCACCCAGGGACGCGACGACTCCGGGGCCAACCACTTTCCGACATCGCCAACACCAATCCCCGATGCCAAGCATTGTGCAGTGGACGCAGAGCGGTCAAGAGATGGATGCGGGAAAGGAAAAAGCCCTGATACCTTACAGTATCAGGGCTTACCTTTTTGGTGCGGCTGGCAGGAATTGAACCCACGACCCCTTGGTTCGTAGCCAAGTACTCTATCCAACTGAGCTACAGCCGCCAAGTCTCAAATTATAGCGTTATTTTTCTATTTCTCAGACCAAGTGGCAAGAGACACCATGCTCTTTTTCTCCTCATCACCCTCGCAGGCAAATGGTGCCGATTGTCGGGATTGAACTGACGACCTACCGCTTACAAGGCGGTTGCTCTACCACTGAGCTAAATCGGCGAACCTGGGATTTTAAGCTTGGATTTCGGATCTCTCAGCGTTCGAACTCATTTGACGCGCTTTAGTGAAGGCCGACGCTGCGCGCCAGCCCCGCCTTCGGGTGACCGTGGCTCGTCGGGGGGCTCTGACTTGTTGGCGCTTGCTGCTTCAGGCACCAGCTGGACCACGGGCTTGGCGTCCGAGGGTGTCGCAGCCTGGGTCGGCAGCTCACCGCCCTCCTCCACGGTGCCTGGCAAAAAATCCGTCGGCGGCGGAAACGCCATACCCTGCCCGTTCTCGCGTGCGTAGATGGCGATCACGCGGCCCACGGGAACCAGAATGTCGCGCGGCTGACCACCAAAACGCGCCTTGAACTCGATGAAATCATTGCCCAACTGCAATCCGCTCGTGGCATCCATCGCCACGTTAAGGATAATTTCACCGTTGTTCACGTACTCCAGTGGAACGCGAACCGATTCGTCAACCTTCACGGCAATATGCGGCGTAAAGCCGTTGTCGCTGCACCATTCGTGCAGCGCCCGGATCAGGTAGGGCCGGGTCGAAGTGGATTCCTGAGAGTTCATGGCGGGGTCCAGGGGGTCGCACGCGCAAGCCTTTACTTGCGCATGACCTTTTCAGACGGTGTGAGTGCTTCGATGTACGCCGGCCGCGAAAAGATGCGCTCCGCATACTTCAGCAGGGGTGCAGCGTTCTTGCTCAGATCGATCCCGTAGTAATCCAGGCGCCAGAGCAAGGGTGCGATGGCGACGTCGAGCATCGAAAAATTCTCACCCAACATGTACTTGTTCTTCAAGAACACTGGTGCGAGCTGGGTCAGGCGGTCGCGGATATGCGCGCGCGCCTTCTCCAAAGCCTTCTCGTTGCCCTTGCTTGCGCGCGACTCAAGGCTATTGACGTGAACGAAGAGCTCTTTCTCGAAGTTCAGCAAAAACAGCCGCACCCGGGCCCGGTCCACCGGATCGCCCGGCATCAGCTGGGGATGCGGGAAGCGCTCGTCAATGTATTCATTGATGATGTTCGACTCGTAGAGAATCAGGTCGCGCTCGACCAGGATGGGCACCTGACCGTAGGGATTCATCACCGCGATGTCTTCTGGTTTGTTGTAAAGATCCACGTCGCGGATCTCGAAATCCATGCCTTTTTCGAACAGAACAAACCGGCAACGGTGGGAAAAAGGACAGGTCGTCCCCGAATAAAGCACCATCATGAAGCGAATCTCCTAAAAACCAAAAGAGTGGAACGCCGAAGGCGTCCACTCTCAGAAAAACGCCGCATCGCTCGATGCGGCATGGCAAAACACTGGACTACTTGACGTCTTTCCAGAATGCCCCATTGAGCTTCCAGGCAAGCACCGTGGTGAAGGCCAGGAAAATCAACACCCACACGCCAATCCGTACGCGGGTTTTTTGTATCGGCTCGCCCATCCATTGCAAATAGCCGACGAGATCACCGATCGCTTCGTCGTACTGTGCGGGCGTCATGCTGCCGGCAGCCTTCTGCTCCCAGCCCTTCAAGACGTGCACCGTCTGTCCATGGCTCTCGTGCTCTTCAAAAACCGGACGGTGGTCGCCCTGCAATTGCCACAGCGCATTGGGCATGCCCACGTTCGGGAACACGATGTTGTTCCAGCCGGTGGCCTTGGTCTCATCGCGATAGAAGGAACGCAGGAAGGTGTAGAGGTAATCCGCACCCGTGCCACCGAGTCCTGCGCGCGAGCGCGCGATGACGGTCAGATCGGGCGGATTGGCACCAAACCACTCTTTGGCCTGGTGCGGGTCGATGGCGGCCTTCATGGTCTCACCGATCTTCTCGGTGGTGAACAAGAGGTTGTCCTTGATCTGCTGCGGCGTCAGGCCGATGTCGGTCAAGCGGTTGTAGCGCATGAACGCGGCGGAATGGCAGCCGACGCAGTAATTGACAAACAGCTTGGCTCCGTTTTGCAGCGCCGGCAGGTCGTTGGTGCGATTGGGCGCTTTGTCCAGGGCAAGCGCGCCAGCAGCATGCGCAGCACCCGCAATGAGACCCAGCGCGGCAATGAACGAGAGAACGATTTTTTTCATGATCTGCATCTCCTGGCTCAATGCGCAGCAAAGGTCACACGGTCAGGCACCGGCTTGGGCTCACCCAGCTGGCTCCACCAGGGCATCAGCAGGAAGAACCCAAAATAGAACAGGGTGCCGATCTGCGACAAGCGTTCACCCAATGGCGACACCGGTTGCACGCCCAAATAGGCGAGCATGAAGAAGTTGACGACGAACACCCCATACACATACTTGTGCCAGCTTGGGCGATAGCGGATGGACTTAACCGGGCTGCAATCGAGCCAGGGCAGGAAGAACAGGATGACGACTGCGCCGCCCATGATCACCACGCCCCAGAACTTCGCGTCGATGTTGAGCATCAACAGGATGCCAACGGCAGCTGCGGCGGCAATGATGCCCTTGAAAATCACGGGCATGCGACCCTTGATTACGCCAAACCCGGCACCCAGCACTACGCAGGCAATCAGTACGTACACCATTTCACTGGTGATGGCGCGCAGCATGGAATAGTACGGTGTGAAGTACCAAACCGGGGCAATATGAAGGGGCGTCTGCAGCGGGTCGGCGGGAATGAAGTTGTTGTACTCCAGGAAATATCCGCCAGCTTCCGGAGCGAAGAAGATCACTGCCGTGAAAGCCATCAGGAACAGGCAGACACCCAGAATGTCGTGCACCGTGTAGTACGGGTGGAAGGGAATGCCGTCCAGCGGATGGCCCTTGTCATCCCGCGGAGCGTTCGGACCCTTGATTTCAACACCGTCGGGGTTGTTGGAACCCACGTCGTGCAGCGCCAACAAGTGTGCGACCACCAGGCCCAACAGCACCAGCGGCACGGCGATGACGTGGAAGCTGAAGAAGCGGTTAAGCGTCGCGTCACCCACCACGTAGTCGCCGCGGATCAGCAGCGCCAGATCAGGGCCGACAAAGGGAATGGCGGAGAACAGGTTCACGATGACCTGCGCACCCCAGTACGACATCTGGCCCCAGGGCAGCAGATAGCCCATGAAGGCTTCGGCCATGAGCGCCAGGAAAATCGCGCAGCCAAAGATCCAGACCAGTTCGCGCGGCTTCCTGTAGCTGCCGTAGAGCAGGCCGCGGAACATGTGCAGGTAGACGACGATGAAGAACGCCGAGGCACCCGTCGAATGCATGTAGCGGATCAGCCAGCCCCAGGGGACGTCCCGCATGATGTATTCCACCGAACCAAACGCCAGCGCGGCGTCGGGCTTGTAGTGCATCACCAGGAAGATGCCGGTGACGATCTGGATCACCAGCACCAGAAGGGCGAGCGAACCAAAGATGTACCAGAAGTTGAAGTTCTTCGGAGCGTAGTACTCCGACATGTGGACGCGGTAGGCGTCAAACGCGGTCGGGAACCGGTTTTCAAACCAGTTGGTGAGCTTGGCGCCCGCCGAAGCGTTGGGGGAAATTTCGTTGAACACAGCCATGGTGCGGTCCCTCAGGCTTTCTTGTCGTCGCCAACGATCAGGCGGGTATCGGAGAGGTACATGTGCGGAGGCACTTCCAGGTTGTCTGGCGAGGGCTTGTTCTTGTACACACGGCCAGCCAGGTCAAATGTGGAACCGTGGCAGGGACAAAGAAAACCACCCGGCCAGTCATCAGGCAACGAAGGCTGGGCGCCAGAGGAAAAACGATCGGAGGGCGAACAACCCAGGTGGGGGCAGATGCCGACCGCCACAAAGTACTCGGGTTTGATTGAGCGCTGCTCGTTGCGAGCATAAGGAGGCGTGAACTCATCGGGCTTGCGCAGCGATTTGGGGTCGGCCAGCTTGTCGTCGTTTTTGGGCAGTTCGGCCACCTGTTCCGGGGTGCGACGCACGATCCAGACCGGTTTGCCACGCCATTCCACGGTCATTTTTTCGCCCGGCTTCAAGGCAGAGATGTCCACTTCGACTGCAGCGCCTGCGGCTTTGGCCTTCTCGGATGGCTGGAAAGAACTCACGAAGGGAACGGCGGTTGCCACGCCGCCCACCGCGCCAGCGCAGCCGGTCGCGATCAGCCACGTCCGCTTGCTGGAGTCGATTGGAGTGTCACTCATGGGGGTCCTCGATGTACATCGCTGGGGTTGGGGAGACAGCCTGAAATTGTAGCGGAGTGAAAACGCCCAACCGGGTACACGGCCAGTCCAGACCGCGCAGTGTTTGACCCCCGGCAAGCTTCAGCGCCTTCGCGCCGCTTCGGACATACTGCGAACCACCAAAATCACGGGAGAATTTGATGGGAATGATGAAAGAGTTTCGCGAGTTTGCGATCAAGGGCAATGTCATTGATCTGGCGGTGGGCGTGATCATTGGAGCGGCTTTCAGCAAGATCGTCGACTCTGTGGTCAGCGATCTGATCATGCCGGTCGTCGGGCTGGTGTTTGGCAAGCTCGACTTTTCCAATCTCTTTGTGGTCCTGGGCACGGTACCGGCGGGCACCGCGATGACCCTCGACGCGCTCAAGAAGGCCGGTGTCCCGGTGCTGGCCTACGGCAGCTTCATTACAGTGGCCGTGAACTTCTTCATCCTGGCCTTCATCATTTTCCTGATGATCCAGCAGGTCAACCGCCTCAAGCGCAGTAACCCGGAACCTGCGCCAGCGCCGGCCGCGACGCCCGAAGACATCGTGCTGCTGCGCGAAATTCGTGACAGCCTCAAGCGTCCCGCGTCAAACGCCTGACTTCACTGGGCAGACAGGCGGCGGGCCCAGCGCACCGCCTCGATCAGGCTTGCCGGATCGGCCTTGCCGGTGCCGGCAATGTCGAACGCCGTGCCGTGGTCCGGGCTGGTGCGCACCAGCGGCAAGCCGAGGGTGACGTTCACGCCTTTGTCCACGCCCAGGTATTTCACCGGAATCAAGCCTTGGTCGTGGTACATGGCCACCACCACGTCGAACTCGCCGGGGTGCATCGGCGTATTGCGGGCGCGCATGAACACGGTGTCCGGTGCCCAGGGGCCGGTGGCGTCCAGTCCTTCTCTGCGTGCGGCAGCGATGGCCGGGCCAATGACCTCGATTTCTTCCCGCCCGAAAAGACCCGCTTCGCCCGCGTGCGGATTGAGCGCAGACACCCCGATGCGCGGCGCACGGCCCAGACTTTTACAGAGTGCGGCGTGCGTGATGCGCAAGGTTTGCAGCACGTTGTGGGGCGTGACGGCGTCGATGGCGTCGCGCAGCGCCAGGTGAATGCTCACCAACACGGTGCACAGCTCGTCGCTGGCCAGCATCATGCGCACCGGCATCTGAGCGAGCGCCACGCCCGCATGCGCTGCCGCTTGCGCCTGCAGCAGCTCGGTGTGGCCAGGATAGTCCACGCCAGCGGCGTGCAGCGACTCCTTGTTCAGCGGCGCGGTCACCAAGCCGGCAATCTCCCCGCGCAGCGCCGCCTGGGCCGCCCACACCACGCATTGCGCAGCAGCGCGCCCGCCTTCGGCCGCTACAGCGCCAAACGGCAAGGGGCCGGGCAAACCGGCAAGCGGCAGCACCGGCAGACAACACGGCGGCATCTCGCGCGCCTGCGCCGCAGAGGTGATGACAGCCACCGGCAGATCAGGAACGCCGGAGCGGCGCACGCAAGCGGCCGCGCGCCGCAGCGTGGCGAGCTCGCCCACGACGAAGGCGCCCTGCATCTGGTCCGGCGCATCGCGGAATGCTTTGGCAATGATCTCCGGTCCGATGCCCGCCGGGTCGCCCTGGGTGATGGCCAGAAGCGGGAGAGAGTGCTGCGTGATGGGAACCATGAAAATATCAGTGAAATGGGGCTCTAGCGCTTATCCATAAAGCGCGAGCAGCTATGTTTTTTGAAAGATTCCAGCCCGGTGCTGGCTAGGCCGGGTTTTCCACTTCGATGAAACGATGGCGAATCCCCAGCTGCTGCGCCACGTGGGCCGCCACGGCCGGCGCGCCATAGCGCTCAGTGGCGTGGTGGCCGGCGGCCACAAAGCCCACACCCATTTCCTTCGCCAGGTGCGCCTGCGGCTCGGAGATTTCACCCGTGACAAACACCTGCGCACCAGCGGCGGCGGCGGATTCGAAGTATCCCTGCGCGCCACCTGTGCACCAGCCCACGCGCGTGACAGGGCCCGTATGGCCTGCCACACAGATCGGTTCGCGGCCCAGCACCCTGCCCACCTGCGCGCACAGCTCCGCGCTGCCGGCGTACTGGACGTGGGCCAGGCAGCCCAGGTCTTGGTCGCCAAAATGCGCATCCACTTCCCACCCCAACTGCGCCCCCAGGCGCGCGTTGTTGCCCAGCGTGGGATGCGCATCGAGTGGCAAGTGGTAGGCAAACAGGTTGATGTCGTGCGCCAGAAGGCGCTGCAGGCGCTGCTTCATCCAGCCGGTGACCCGGCCGTCCTGGCCGCGCCAGAACAGGCCGTGGTGCACCAGAATGGCATCGGCCTGGGCCTCTATGGCTGCGTCGATCAGAGCCAGGCTGGCCGTCACCCCGCTCACCAGCAAAGACACCGGCTCCTTGCCTTCGACCTGCAGACCATTGGGACCGTAGTCCTTGAATTTTTCGGGCTGCAGCAGCGTATCCAAGCTGTACAGCAAGCTCTGGCGCGATATGCTCATGGCGCTATTGTGGCGTGCGCTGCGCGACAATAGCGCCGCGCGTGTTCACGCCGAGCGCATTCGGGTCCTTTGCGCCTTCGCCTTCCTTTCTTGCACTGTTTTCCTCCATGAAACGCCTCTGGCTGCTTTTTTCGCAAACCATCACGGTTCTTGTCGCTGCATGGTTCGTAGTTGCCACCTTGCAGCCGGGCTGGCTGCGCGGCGTGAACCTTCCGGGACGCCATTCGATTTCCTTGCTGGAAGCTCCACCCACCAACCCGGCAGAACCTATGCCGGGAAGCCTCAGCGGAGCGGCGCGCAAGGCCGCTCCCGCGGTGGTCAGCATCAACACCAGCAAGGCGCCGGTGCGCGATCCGCACAGCGATGATCCCTGGTTTCAGTTCTTTTTTGGCGATCAGGCCAACCGGCCGCAGGCCGGCCTGGGCAGCGGCGTCATCGTCAGCCCCGAGGGCTACATCCTCACCAACAACCATGTGGTCGACGGCGCCGATGAAATCGACGTCACCCTGTCGGACGGCCGGAAAGCGCGCGCAACGGTGATTGGCACCGATCCGGAGACCGATCTGGCCATTCTGAAGATCGACCTCGACAAATTGCCGGTGATCGTGCTGGGCGACTCGGACACCGCCCTGGTCGGAGACCGGGTGCTGGCGATTGGCAACCCGTTTGGCGTGGGCCAGACCGTCACCAGCGGCATCGTCAGCGCCCTGGGACGCAGCCAGCTGGGCATCAACACGTTTGAGAACTTCATCCAGACCGACGCTGCCATCAACCCTGGCAACTCGGGCGGCGCGCTGGTGGACGTCAACGGCAATCTGCTGGGAATCAACACCGCCATCTATTCCCGCTCCGGTGGCAGCCTGGGCATTGGTTTCGCCATTCCTGTTTCCACAGCAAAAATGGTGCTCAGCAGCATTACCACCACGGGTCAGGTGACGCGTGGCTGGATCGGCGTGGAGCCGAGCGAACTTTCGCCCGAAATGGCAGAAACATTTGGCGTCAAGGCGACTTCGGGCGTGCTGATCACCGGCGTTCTGCAAAACGCACCGGGCGCGCAAGCGGGCCTGCGGCCGGGCGATGTAATCACCCAGGTGGCGGGGAAACCGGTGGTCAGTGTCTCGGGACTGCTGAGCGCGGTGGCTGCACTGACGCCAGGCGAGACGGCCGGTCTGCGCGTGCAGCGCGGCGACCAGGAGGTGGCGCTGGAAGTGACTCCTGGCGTGCGACCCAAGCAGCGACGTGCTCCGGTGCAACGCTAAAAATCATAGCAATAAAGCCTTTTCCCTCTTGCGCTGGCACCCGATTTAATTCAAAACAATCGCACCCAGGATGCGCTTGCTGGGCTCAGGAGCTGGACGCAGCTTCTTCGGTGTCCTCGGGTGCCTTGGTGTGGCGTATGAAAATCTGCGCCGCCCAGATACCCAGCTCATAGAGCATCACCATCGGAATGGCGAGCGCGAGTTGGGAAACGACATCGGGCGGCGTCACGATGGCCGCGATGATAAAGGCCAGCACGATGAAGTAGCCCCGAAAACTCTTGAGCTGCGCCACGTTGACGATCCCCAGGCGCGCCAGCACGATCACTACGATGGGTACCTCGAACGCCAGACCGAAGGCAATGAACATGGTGAGCACAAAGCTCAAGTACGCCTCAATGTCAGGTGCTGCGGTAATGCTCTTGGGCGCAAAGCCCTGAATGAAGGCAAACACCTTGCCAAACACAAAAAAGTAGCAAAACGCCACGCCAATCAGAAACAGCAAGGTGCTGGAGACCACCAGCGGAAGCACCAGCTTTTTCTCGTGCAGGTACAGACCGGGGGCAACGAAGCCCCAGACCTGCCACAGCACCACGGGCAACGCAATCATGAAAGCCGCCATCAGCAAAATCTTGAGCGGCACCATGAAGGGCGAAATCACCGACGTAGCAATCAGCGTTGCGCCTTTGGGCAGATGCGCCACCAGAGGTGCGGCCAACAGGTCGTAGAGGGCGCCAGGGCCAGGAAAGAAAAACAGCACGGCGGCCACCACGCCCACGGCTACGATGGCCTTGACGAGCCGATCGCGCAGCTCCATCAGGTGCTGCACAAAAGGCTGCTCGGTACCGGCTAGCTCGTCTTCTGAGGATGGGGTCTGTGACATGGGGCAGAAAGTGCCGGGCGGGTTGCGCCCGAAGCCGCGCGGCTGGCGGCGCAGCGGTCAGTGAAATTTCTGGGGGCGGTAGCGCGCCACGCGCGCCGCGCCCGACTGCGCCTTGGTGCGAACCCCGGCACGCGACTTGTACCACTGGGGCATGGCGCCGCGCTTGAGGCGCCAGTTCTTGCCCGGATTGCGGTAGGCGGGAACCACGCTGCTCTGCGCATCGCTCAGGTAGCCGGCATGGGTAGCGTTTGCGGTGTCGGAGGCGTCGTTCAGGTCGCGCTCGAAATCGCTGGCGCTGGTGTGGATGGTCTGCTCGACGTCGCGGGCGGCGTTCTCCACCGTGTCCTTCATCTTGCGCAGCTCATCGAGCTCCATCGAGCGGTTGACTTCGGACTTCACGTCGGCCACATAGCGCTGCGCCTTGCCCAGCAAGGTGCCCACAGTGCGGGCCACGCGCGGCAGCTTCTCCGGCCCGACGACGATCAGCGCCACGACGCCGATCAAGGCCATTTTGGAGAGACCGATATCAATCATGCGTCTGAGCCTGAATGCTGAAAATCAGCTTTTTTGCTTGGCTTGCACGTCGATGGTCGACGCATCCTGTGCGGCCGACGCGTTGGTCACCTGTGATGGGGGCGGCGGCACCACGGCATCGTCGGCCGATCCGTCTTTCATGCCGTCCTTGAATCCCTTGACGGCGCCGCCCAGATCCGAACCCATGTTCTTGAGCTTCTTCGTGCCAAAAACCATGACCACGATCAGCAGCACGATCAGCCAGTGCCAGATAGAAAAAGAGCCCATGAGAATCTCCTAAGGAATACAGAACATTTTAGTCGGCTGGTTCGCGGCGGCTTGCAAGCAGCTTGCAGATACCCTGCGGCGCGCTAAGCCACCCAAGCCTTCAGCCTTTGAGCCAGGGGCGGGGGCCGCCCATCACATGCATGTGCAGATGTTGCACCTCTTGCCCGCCTTCGTGACCGGTGTTTACCACAATGCGAAAACCCCCTTCCGGATACGGACGGCAACCCTGCTCCAGGGCGAGGCGTGGAGCCAAGACCATCATGCGCCCCAGCAAGCCCGCGTGCGATGGCTCCGCGTTCGCCATCGAAGGCAAATGCAGGCGCGGCACGAGCAAAAAATGGACCGGTGCATGGGGGTGAATATCGTGGAAGGCGAAAATCTCTTCGTCTTCATACACCTTGCGCGAAGGAATGGCGCCAGCGGCGATCTTGCAGAAAAGGCAGGTCGGGTCGTGCATGGGCAAAGTCGTTCAATCAATCAGGCATTGTGCGTGAGCTGCAGAGTCGCGCGCACGCCCAGGTCTTTTCGGTGCGCCGCCAACCATTTCGCGCCGGCAGTGCGGCCCAGATCAAACAGCTTGCGAACGAAGGCCAGGTCGGCGCGGGCCTTGCTGGCGGCGCCAAACGCTGCCAGTGCCGCACCGCCATCAACGCGGTGCATGCGAATGTCTCGGTAGTGCCCGGGGTCCAGCTTGCCCTCGGCCAGCAAGCGGCGCACAAATTCGATGGCGCGCAATTCCGCCAGCAGGCAGGCGTTGAAGTTGATCTCGTTCATGCGATCCATGATTTCGGGAACGGAGTCCGGCACGTCCGCGTGCTCGATGGGGTTGATCTGTACCAGCAGGATGTCGCTGCACCGAGCCTGGTAGATGAGCGGATACAGCGCCGGGTTCCCGGAGTAGCCGCCATCCCAATACGCCTGGCCCTCAATCGTCACCGGGTGAAACACCATGGGCAGGCAGGCCGATGCCATCACTGCGGCCGCGCTCAGGCGGGCGCCCGAAAAAATTTCGCCGCGGCCCGTCCGCACGTTGGTGGCGCAGACAAAAACGCTGGGCACGCTGGCGGGTGCTGCGGCCAGGAGGTCAAAGTCGATTTCCCGCTCCAGCAGCTTGCGCAGCGGATTGATGTCCAGCGGGTTCGATTGCGCAGGCGCAAGCCAGGGCGTCATCCAGGCCATGGCGGGCAGCATCAGCGGGTCGCCCCAGCCCGGCCCGCCCAGCGCGCCAATGCCCTCCCAAAGCCGCGTCAGGGCGGCGCGCGCCAGGGCGGCGCCCTCGACTCGGGCCTGCTGCGGGTCGGCTGTCTGCGCCGCAGCCTGCGCAAAACCATGCGCCACCGCCACCGCGTTCATGGCCCCGGCACTGGTACCGCTGATGCCGTCGAAATCGAGGCCACCGTCTTCCAGCAGCGCATCGAGCACGCCCCAGGTCAGCGCACCATGAGAGCCGCCGCCCTGCAGTGCCAGGCTGATCGGCCGGAACGCGGCTTTGGGCCGTTCAGACATTCAGCGGACGGCTCTGGTTCATAGCCACCATGCCGCGCACGATGCGGTACAGGAACCACAGCGAAATCACGCACCACGCCAACCAGCCAGGCAAGAAGAAAAGCAGCCACAGCGGCGCGGTAACGATGTACAGCACGCCGGCCCAAAGCACCGTGCGGATGCGCCAGGAGAAATGGCTGGCCTGCCAGGTGCCCTGCGCATCCGAGCGCTTGACGAGATCGATGACCAAGGCGACGAGCAGCAGCAGCGCGCCCGGCTGTGCTCCAGGAATGACCGCGCCCAGCGCCACGATCAGGTGCAGCACATAACTCAGCCAGCCCCAGGCCTTGAGTCCTTCGGCGCGCTGGTCGTCGGTGGAAACGTCGATGATGTCGTTGTTCATGGCTGGGCCTCGCTGGCAGCACGGCCCTGCGCTTTGCGCAAGGCCTTTTCCTCGATGCCGCTGGTACCGGCACGGCGTTCGAGTTCGGCAATCACATCGTGCGGCGTGGCACCGTAGTGCGCCAGCGCCACCATGCAGTGGAACCACAGGTCGGCCACTTCGCCGACGAGCTTGGCACGGTCCCCGCCGCGGTCAAGGTCTTTGGCAGCCATGACCACTTCGGTCGCCTCTTCGCCAATCTTCTTCAGAAAGGCATCGGGCCCCCGGTGCAGCAAACGCGCGACGTAGCTCTTGTCGGGGTCACCACCGTGCTCGCGCTTGCGGCTCTCGATGGTGGCCGCAAGCCGGGCGAGCGCGCCTTCGTCGCTGGAAAATTGGGAAGTTTCGGTCATGGAGCTACTTGTAGATCGAAGCCGGATCTTTCAAGACCGGCTCGTTGGCTTGCCACTTGCCATTGCGCAGCACGCTGTAGAAGCAACTGTGGCGGCCGGTGTGGCAGGCAATGCCGGGTTCATGGCCTCGCTGGGTGACGCTCAGCAAAATGACATCCTGATCGCAGTCGATACGGATGTCGTGCACCTCTTGCACATGGCCCGATTCTTCGCCCTTGAACCACAGCTTGCCGCGCGAGCGGCTGAAATACACCGCGCGGCCCAACTCGGCGGTTTTCTGCAGGGCTTCGCGGTTCATCCAGGCGAACATCAGCACGTCGCCCGTGGATCTTTCCTGCGCAATGACAGGCACCAGGCCCTGCGCGTCCCACTTCACTTCAGCAAGCCAGTCCATGCCGCCCTCAACGCAGCTGCAGCGCAGCCGACTGCATGGCGCGCATCGCACCCGCACCCAGCGCTGCGCCGAAGCGCTTGGCCAGCCGCTCGGCGACGTTCTCGCGCCGCGTGTAGTCGATCACCTCGTCGGCCTTGACCACGTCGCGCGCCACCTGGTCGAGGCTGCCCAAATGGTCGGCCAGACCCATGTCAATGGCTTGCTGGCCGGTCCAGAACAGGCCGCTGAAGGTCTCGGGCGTCTCCTTGAGCCGGTCGCCGCGGCCCGCTTTCACGGCGGCGATGAACTGCTGATGGATCTGGTCAAGCATGGTCTGGGCAAAGGCACGCTGCTTTTCAGTCTGCGGGCTGAATGGGTCGAGGAAGCCCTTGTTTTCGCCCGCGGTCAACAAACGGCGCTCGACACCGAGCTTTTCCATCGTGCCGGTAAAGCCAAAACCATCCATCAGCACGCCGATGCTGCCGACGATGCTGGCCTTGTCGACATAGATGTCGTCTGCCGCCGCAGCAATGTAGTAGGCCGCCGAGGCGCAGGTTTCTTCCACCACGGCATAGACCGGCTTGTTGTATTTGGCCTTGAGGCGGACGATCTCGTCGTTGATCATGCCGGCCTGGACCGGGCTGCCGCCGGGCGAGTTGACCAATAGCACCACGGCCCTGGAGCCTTCGTCCTCAAACGCGCTGCGCATGGCGGCCATGACGTATTCGGCGCTGGCGTCGGTATCCGAGGCAATTTCACCCTTGATTTCAACCACGGCGGTATGCGGGCTGCTTTTGCTGGGACCCGCGATGTCGCGCGAGAAGACTGCCCAGGCGATGGCGCCGATCAGCACCAGCCAGAGCAATCGGGTGAAGGTGCGCCAGCGGCGGGCGGCGCGCTGCTCGCGCACGGTGGCCAGCACCAGCTCTTCGAGCACGCCGCGCTCCCAGCCACTGTTCGTCGCGCCTTGTTTTACTTCTGAATTCATAGCTTCCTTTGCCCATAGATCGGGCGCTGGCGGGTATTTCTGTTGTGAACTTGCGTTCGGATCGTTGGCGTCTGTCATGTCACCCCCCCGGTGGCTGGAGTTGGGGAGAAGTATGCCAGTGCACCCACCCTGCTTCTTCTGAAACGGCAATTTTCACCAGGCCGCGTCGGCATGGCCCGGCCACACAAGTGCCGCTGGCAGGAGCGTACATGGCGCCATGGGTCGCGCACATCAACCACTGGCCAGTGGAGTCAAAAAACTGCCCGTCCACGTAATCCATTTCCATCGGAACATGGCCGCAGCGGTTCACGTAAGCCTGCACCTGGCCCTGAAAGCGCACCACAAAGGCCCGGCAGCGCTCACCCAGATAGATCACATCGAACGGCACGGCAGCGCCGCTGTCAACCAGGGCTGCGCTCTCGCACAGCTCGAACGCCACCGGCCCATTCATGCGTTGTGCTCCAGCCAGGCGGACAGATCGGCCACCGAATGCGCGACATGGCGCGGCGCAAACGCGGTGAATGCGCCGCTCTCGTGCGCGCCGTAGCTCACCCCGACACTGGCGCAGCCGGCGCTTTGCGCCATTTGCAGGTCGTGTGTGGTGTCGCCAATCATCAAGGTGCGCTCAGCGGGCACGCCAAACTCGGCCATCAGTTCCTGCAGCATCAGCGGATGGGGCTTCCCAGCGGTCTCGTCCGCCGTGCGCGAACCGTCGAACATGCCGCGCAACTGCACGCTGTGCAAGGCCTCGTCCAGCCCGCGCCGGCTCTTGCCGGTGGCCACGGCCAGCAGGTGGCCGCGCGCGCGCAGGCGATCGAGCAGCGGCAGCACTCCCTCGAACAAAACCAGGTCATCCTGGTGGCGCGTGTAGTGATAGCGGTAGCGCAGGCCCAGCTCGGGGTATTTCTCGGGCGGCACATCCGGCGCGGCGTGGGCAAGCGCTTGTGTGAGCGCCATGCCAATCACGTAGCTGGCGTCCAGATCGGTGGGGCGCTTGCCGCCCACGTCGCACACTGCCTCCTGAATACAGCGCACGATGATGGCAGTGGAGTCGAACAGGGTGCCATCCCAGTCGAAAGCAATGAGGTCAAAGCGGCGCGCGGGCAGAAAATCGGTCATGAGAGGGGGCAGAAACAGGCCAAGTCAGGCGGCAATGGTGCCAGCAGTTCGATGCGTTCGCTGGTTGCGGGGTGGGTGAACTGCAAGCGCCAGGCGTGCAGGTACATGCGCTTGAGGCCGTGGTGCTGCAAGCGGCGGTTGAGTTCGAAGTCGCCGTATTTCTCGTCCCCGGCAATGGGGCAGCCCTGGCTGGCGAGGTGCACCCGAATCTGGTGCGTGCGGCCGGTCTTGATGGTCACTTCCAGCAGAGAAAACGCCGGCAGGCCTTTCTGCGGGCGCGCCGGCAGGCTTTGCCGCAGCTTCACCAGGGTGATGGAGCGCATGCCATCCGGGTCGTCCGCCGTGGTGGTGCGCACGCGGCGCTCGCCATCCGCCTGGAGGTACTTGTGCAGCGGCGTGTCGATGACCTTTTTGTTGGCCTGCCAGGCGCCGACCACCAGCGCCAGGTAGGTCTTGCCGGTCTCGCGCTCGCGAAACTGCGCTTGCAGATGGGTCAGCGCGCTGCGTTTCTTGGCGATCAGCAAAATACCCGAGGTTTCGCGGTCCAGCCGGTGCACCAGTTCCAGAAAGCGTGCCTGGGGCCGCGCCTGGCGCAATTGCTCGATCACGCCAAAGCTCACGCCGCTGCCGCCATGCACGGCCACGCCGGCCGGCTTGTCGATGGCCAGCACCGCGTCGTCGTCGAGCAAGACGGGAAATTCGCGTGCTGGCGCCGGATGCGCAGCCTTTTCCTCGATACGGTCTGACACACGCACCGGCGGCACGCGCACCAGGTCACCCTCGGCCAGGCGCGTGTCGGCACTGGCGCGCCCCTTGTTCACGCGCACTTCGCCGCTGCGAATGATGCGGTAGACATGCGTCTTGGGAACGCCCTTGAGCTCGCGCAGCAGGAAGTTGTCCAGCCGCTGGCCCGCCGAATTGGCGTCTACGGCTTGAAAACGTACGACCGGTGGTACCGGGTGCGCGGTCGGCGACGCCGGGTGCGCGGAGGGTTTGGCCCCTATAATCTGTTTCACCTGCGCACTATTTTGTAAGTGGTTGATTTGTCTGAATTTTAGTCGACACACCCATTTCCCTTGCGCAGGCAGGTCGATGCCAGCGTGCGTTGCACTTGCAGATGACAGGCCAATTGCCTGCCATGGCCGGTGCCCCGCGCGGCGGGCGGACAGATTGAAACACCGATACGGAATACTGAGTTTGCAGGCTCCCCCACGAGGCGGTGCCTGCCAACGGATCGAAGCGAAACATGCTGGCTCTGGTACTGCGATGGATCTCCCTCTGGCAATGGCGTCTGCCTTTGCCTTTGGTGCCAAATCGTGCTCTAGCGCTTATTGCACCTGTGCAGGCAGCTACATTTTCAGTAGCATTTATGCCGGCTTCCAGGCTCGCCCCCTTCCACGCGCCCCCGCCTCCGCCGCTCTGCTAAGCACAGCGTCATTGGCGACTTCGGCAATTCCCTTCGTTTCAAGGCGTCCGTCCAGGCACCGTTGGCTCTGCGCAGCGCTCCAGGCGCGCGCAAGCTGTTGTTTGGATTTTTGGGCCCAGGCCGCATGCAACCCCGGTTGCCGCGCCGCCGGCCCCGCCACTGAAGAAGGAAACGCATCATGAAGCGGATGCTGATCAACGCCACGCAGCCCGAAGAGCGCCGCCTGGCCATCGTCGACGGACAAAAACTCCTCGACTACGAAATCGAAATCGAAGGGCGCGAACAGCGCAAGGGCAACATCTACAAGGCCGTGGTCACGCGCGTCGAGCCCAGTCTGGAAGCCTGTTTCGTCGACTACGGCGAAGACCGCCACGGCTTCCTGCCGTTCAAGGAAATCTCCCGGCAGTACTTTGCCCCTGGTGTCCCGCCCAGCCAGGCGCGCATCAACGAGGTCATCAAGGAAGGCCAGGAGCTGCTGATCCAGGTCGAGAAGGAAGAGCGCGGCAACAAGGGCGCAGCCCTGACCACGTTCATCTCGCTGGCCGGCCGCTACGTGGTGCTGATGCCCAACAACCCGCGCGGCGGTGGCGTGAGCCGCCGCATCGAGGGCGAGGACCGCGCCGAGCTCAAAGAGAACATGGACCAGCTGGAGTACCCGAGCGGCATGTCCATCATTGCCCGCACCGCCGGCATCGGCCGCAGCGCGCCCGAGCTGCAGTGGGACCTGAATTACCTGCTCAAACTCTGGAGCGCCATCGACGGTGCTGCCCAGGGCGGCAAGGGCGCCTTCCTGATCTACCAGGAATCGAGCCTGGTCATTCGCGCCATCCGCGACTACTTCAACAACGACATCGGTGACATCCTCATCGATACCGACGACATCTACGAGCAGGCGCAGCAGTTCATGGCGCACGTCATGCCCGAGCATGCCGCCCGTGTGAAGCGCTACCGCGACGACGCCGCGCTGTTCTCACGCTTCCAGATAGAGCACCAGATCGAATCGGCCTACGCCCGCACCGTGCAGCTGCCCAGCGGCGGCGCCATCGTGATCGACCACACCGAAGCGCTGGTCAGCGTGGACGTGAACTCGGCCCGCGCCATCAAGGGCGGCGACATCGAGGAAACCGCCACCCGCACCAACCTGGAAGCGGCCGACGAAGTGGCCCGCCAGATGCGCCTGCGCGACCTGGGCGGCCTGATCGTGATCGACTTCATCGACATGGAGGAGAGCAAGAACCGCCGCGAGGTCGAAAACCGCCTGCGCGACGCGCTGCGCCAGGACCGCGCCCGCGTGCAGTTCGGCACGATTTCCAAGTTCGGCCTCATGGAAATGAGCCGCCAGCGCCTGAAACCCGCGCTCAGCGAAGGCTCGTCCATTCCCTGCCCGCGCTGCGGCGGCTCCGGCCACATCCGCGATACGGAAAGCTCGGCCCTGCAGATCCTGCGCATCATTCAAGAAGAATCGATGAAGGACAACACCGCCGCCGTGCACTGCCAGGTGCCGGTGGAAGTGGCTTCGTTCCTGCTGAACGAAAAGCGCACCGAGATCGCCAAAATCGAACTCAAGCAACGCATCACCGTGTTGATGGTGCCCAGCAAAGCGCTGGAGACGCCCAATTACAAACTTGAGCGCCTCAAGCACGACGATCCGCGTCTGGACCATGTGGAAGCCAGCTATCTGCTCGCCGACGTAGTGGAAGACCCCACCGCGGTTACCCGCCGCTCGCAGGAGCCGACCAACAAGCAGACCCCGGTCATCAAGGGCGTGCTGCCCGACGCGCCCGCACCCCAGGCCGCACCCCGCGCTGAAGGTGAAGTGCGCGCACCACGCGGCGGCGCGCGGCCCAACGCGGCCCCTCCTGCCGCACCTGTGGCGGCACCCGCCGCGCCAGCCGCACGGCCGGTTCTGCGCGCTCCCGAACCCGGCTTTCTGAGCTGGCTCAAGAACCTTTTTGGCATGGGCGATCCAGCCCCGGCGGCCGCGCCCGCACCACAGCCAGTGCCGGAAGCTGCAGCCCCAGCGCGTGAACCACGCCGGGATGGCCGCAATGGCGGAGACCGCAGCCGCCGAGGCGGTGGCCGGGACGCACCGCGCGATGGCAACCGTGAAGCCCAGGGCGAAGGTCGGGGCGAAGGCCGAGGCCGCCCACGCGGCGAACGTGGCAATGCCGAAGCGCGAGCGCCGCGCGACGGCGAGCGCACAGAGGGCCGCAGCGACGGACGTGGACGCAGTCGCAATGGGCGCAGCGACAGCGACGGACGCTTCAATGGCTCCGCAACCAGCGCCGCCGCTTTGGCCACTGACCTGGCCGCTCCAGCAGGCGCTGACATGTCCTTGCAAGCGCCCGAGGGCGAAACCCGCAGCGAACGTCCGGCCCGGAACAACGAAGCACGGCGCGAGCGCGGCGAAGGCAACGGCCGGCGCGAGCGCGCCCCGCGTGGCGAAGGCCGCGAACGCGCGCCGCGCAGCAACGATGCCGCGCCATCGCAGGTTCCTGACTTTGCGGATACCGCGCCCAGTGAATCCCTGCCGGACATCGATCTCTCGGCCGACCAAGGCGTGAGCGGTGCTCCCGCCACCGAGTCGCAGGAGCGCAGCGAGCGCCGTTCGCGCGACCGCTATGGGCGCGACCGCCAGCGTGGCAACCGCCAACAGACCGCGCCTGCGGCCGAAGGCGAAATGATGTCCTTCGACGAACCCGCTGCTGCCCCAGCAGCCAGTGACGAGGCTCCGCGCCGCAGCTACTTTGCTGCGACTGCGCCAGCACCGGCTGCTGACCCAGTCCCGGCAGCAGCAACGAGCCTGCCTGCAGAGCCGCAGGCCCTCGCTCCCCAGCCAGCTGCGCTCAGCGAAGTCGCACCGACGGTTGCCGCACCCGCCGCCGAGCCTGCGCCGCGCCCGGCTGCGCAAGCAGCCGTCCCGGTCGCGCCCCGGCCAGCGCCAGCGCCCGCGCCAGCGCCAGCCCAGCCGGCCAGCGCAGCGATGCCACGTGTCGCGTCCTACAGCCTGCCGGTAGACGAAATGCAGCAGGTGGCGGCGAGCTCAGGGCTGCAGTGGGTCGGTTCCGACGCCTCCAAGGTCGCCGCAGCCCAGGCCGCTGCCGCCGCCGAGCCGCAGCCCCTGCGCGTGCCACGCGAGCGTCCCCCCGTGCCCACGCTGGACGACGGCCCGCTGGTGCTGGTGGAAACCCACCGCGACCTGAGCGAAGTCAAGCTACCGTTCGATCAGCCGCGCGGCTGATCCCGCTGCGGGCCGCAGCCCGCAACCGTACGCCGCTCTCGCCTCGCCGCGAGGCGGCGTTTTTCTTTGTGAGGAACCGCATGCTGATCCTGCTCTCGCCCGCCAAGTCACTTGATTTCGACACGCCGCTGCCACCCGGTCTGGCACACACGCTGCCCGCCTTTCCTGCGCAGGCCCGTGAACTGGTGGGGATGCTGCGGGGCTTTGCGCCGCAGGATCTGGCCTCGCTGATGCACATCAGCGACGCACTGGCAGCGCTGAATGTGGCGCGCTTCGCGAACTTTCGCGCGCGACCAGGGGAAGCCCACGCGCGCCAGGCACTGCTGGCCTTCAATGGCGACGTCTACGACGGACTCGACGCGCGCAGCCTGGATGCCTCGGCGCTCACCTGGGCGCAGGACCACCTTGCGATTCTGAGCGGTCTCTACGGCGTGCTGCGGCCGCTCGACCGCATGCAGCCCTACCGCCTGGAGATGGGTACACGCCTGGCCACACCCCATGGCACCAACCTGTACGACTTCTGGGGCGCGCAGATCGCGCGGCACCTGGACAAGCAGCTGCGCAAGCAGCCTGGCGAGCCGCTGCTGCTCAATCTGGCGTCGCAGGAGTATTTCAAGTCCGTGGACCGCAAGGCGCTGCGCGCCCGCGTCGCCGAATGCGTCTTTGAAGACTGGCACGCAGGCGCCTGGAAGGTGATCGGGTTTCACGCCAAGCGTGCGCGCGGACGCATGGCGCGCTTTGCCATCGTGCAGCGCGCCCAGGCGCTGGAGGATCTGCAGGCCTTTGACGCGGACGGCTACGCTTTCGCTCCCGCCGCATCGTCGGCCGATCGCCTGGTGTTTCGCCGCCGCAGCGCGTGAGCGCCCTGCTGCAGATGCGGTAAAAGGGCGCCATGGACGAGCACAAGCCTTTCACTTTCGCCGACAGCGGCCGACCGGCCACAAGCTCGGCATCCGACGAAGTGCGCCGCTGGGTGAACGAGCAAGTCGCGGCGGGCGTGGAGCGCGCGGCCATGCATGCGGCGATGGCCACTGCCGGCTGGGAGGCTGCGGCGGCCGAGGCAGCGCTGGGCGAAGTGTTGGACGAACCTGCCTCTGCACCGGCCCACGTGCCTGGACCCAACCTGTCTGGCGCGCCGCACGTGCTGCACGCGGCCGGGCACGCGGTGGGCGTGCAGGTGGCATTCGATCGACCGCCACTCGTGGTGTTCTCGCAGTTGCTGGATGCCGAGGAATGCGCCGCACTGGTCGACGCTGCGCGCCCCCGCCTGGCGCGCTCGCTCACCGTTCAGACGCAGACCGGCGGCGAAGAGATCAATGCCGACCGCACCAGCGAAGGGATGTTTTTCCAGCGCGGCGAAAACGCCGTGGTGCAGCGCCTGGAAGAGCGCATTGCCGCGCTGCTCGACTGGCCGGTGGATCACGGAGAAGGCCTGCAGGTGCTGCACTACGGTCCGGGCGCCGAATACAAGCCGCACTACGACTATTTCGACCCGGCCGAGGCGGGCACCGCCAGCATGTTGCGCCGGGGCGGGCAGCGCGTGGCCACGCTGGTGATGTACCTCAACACGCCGCAGGCCGGCGGCGCCACGGTGTTTCCCAGCCTGGGGCTCACGGTGTCGCCCCAGCGCGGCAATGCCGTCTTCTTCCGTTACGACCGGCCCCGGCCCGATACGCGCACACTGCACGGCGGCGCACCGGTGCTGGCAGGCGAGAAGTGGATTGCCACCAAGTGGCTGCGCGAGCGAAAATTTGAATGAAAAATGGCCTCCAGCGCTTATCCCATAAGCTTTTGAAGCTATTGTTTTTATAGTATTTGCAATGAACACCCCTGAACAATCCCCGCTGGGCAAAGACAGCGCGACGCCCGAGCACTACGACCCGGCGCTGCTGTTTCCAATGCCCCGTGCCCCCAAGCGCACCGAGATCGGCGTAGGTGCCCAGCCGCGCTTCTTCGGCGCCGACCTGTGGACCGCGTTCGAACTCTCCTGGCTCAATCCGCGTGGCAAGCCACAAGTGGCCTTGGCGCACCTCACCGTGCCATGCGAGTCCCCCAACATCATCGAGAGCAAATCACTCAAGCTCTACTTGGGCAGCTACGCCAATACGCCCTTCGCCAGCCCACAGGACGTGGCGGCGCGCATGCGCAGCGATCTGTCAGAGGCCGCATGGCAAGGCTCCGAGCGCAGCGGCAGCGTGGGTGTGCGCCTGCTGCTGCCCGATCAGTTCGAGCGTGAGGCGGTGCAGGAACTCGACGGCCTCAGCCTGGACCGGCTAGACATCGAATGCAGCCGCTACACCCCAGCGCCCGAGTTGCTGCGAACGGCACAAGACGCAGCCCCGGTCAGCGAAGTGCTCACCAGCAACCTGCTCAAGAGCAACTGCCTGGTCACCGGCCAGCCCGACTGGGGCAGCATTCGCATTGCCTACAGCGGCGCACAAATGGACCAGGAATCGCTCCTGCAGTACCTGGTGAGCTTTCGCAACCACAACGAATTCCATGAGCAGTGCGTGGAACGCATCTTCATGGACCTGTGGACACGCTGCGAGCCCGTGAAGCTGGAGGTGTATGCACGCTACACGCGCCGCGGCGGTCTGGACATCAACCCCTGGCGCACCAGCCACCCGATGGCGCCGCCACCCAACGTGCGCATGGCGCGGCAATAGGGGCGCCAGAGCCTTCGCGTCAATGGAGGCGGAAAACTTCGAGCGTGCGACCCAGCACGCCGGCGTTGTCGCTCATGGTGCGGGCCGAAGCGGCGGACTCTTCCACCAGCGCGGCGTTTTGCTGCGTGACGCGGTCCAGATCCGTCACAGCCTCGTTCGCCTGCGAAATGCCTTTGGCGTGCCAACAACATCCGGGGGCGATCAAAAGAGCCCTGGCTGGCTGGCTGGTGCCGGCAGATCGCTGGATCTTGGCAGGGTTTGACGCGGCCCCTCGTCCAGCCGGCTCAGCCCACCCACGCGCACGCCCAACAGCCGCAGGCGCTGGGTAAGCGGCGCGCGCTTGAGGCACAGCCCAGCAGCGTGGCGGATGGCAGCCGCATCCTGCGTAGGCACGGCCAGCGTGTGGTCGCGCGTCACGGTAGAAAAATCGGCATAGCGCAGCTTGATGCCTATCCCCCGCCCTACATAGCCCTTGCGCTGCAGGTCGGCCGCCACCTGCTCGCACAGCGACGTAAAGATAGCGCCCAGCTCGCGGCGGTCGCGCACTGCGTGCAGATCGCGCTCGAAAGTGGTCTCGCGGCTCATGCTCACAGGCTCGCTGTGCGTCTGCACCGGGCGGCTGTCGCGCCCCCAGGCCGATTCGTGCAGCCAGGCACCGGTAGCGCGGCCGAAATGCTCGACCAGCCACTCTTTTGGCTGGGCCGCCAGCTCACCGATGGTGGTAATGCCGTGGCGCGCCAGCTTTTCCCCGGCCTTGGGGCCAATGCCGTTGATCTTGCGGCAGGCGAGCGGCCAGATGCGCTGCTGCAATTCGTGCTCGTACAGCACCGCGACCCCGTTGGGCTTGTCGAATTCGCTGGCCATCTTGGCCAGCAGCTTGTTGGGTGCGACGCCGAGCGAGCAAGTCAGCCCCGTGGCCTGAAAAATCGACTTCTGGATCAGCCGCGCCAGCACACGCCCGCCTTCGCGCTGTCCGCCGGGCACGTCGGTGAAGTCGATGTACACCTCGTCCACGCCGCGATCCTCCATGACCGGCGCAATCTCGGCAATCGTGCTTTTGAACAAGCGCGAGAAGCGGCGAACCTCATCAAAATCCACCGGCAGCACGATGGCCTGCGGGCACAGCCTGGCAGCTTTCATCATGCCCATGGCCGAGCCCACGCCAAACTGCCGCGCGGCATAGGTGGCCGTGGTGATGACGCCCCGGCCGACGTAGTCCTTGAGCAAGGGAAAGTCGGCCACGGGAATAAAGCAGCGCTCGCGCCCGCCGCTGCCGTCCGGTCCTTGCAGCAGCAAGTCGTCCACCGCGCGCCGCGCGCCGCCAATCACCACCGGCAGGCCCTTGAGCTGGGGGTAGCGCAGCAGTTCAACGGAGGCGAAGAACGCATCCATGTCGAGGTGGGCGATGCGGCGCAGCTTGCCGCCGGTTGCCGGCATGGCGGGCGAAGCGTCGGCACAGGAATTTGTCTCGGAAACGGTCACGGCCGGTATTGTGCGCGGCGCTGCAGCAGGCTGCTGGCCCGCCTCTGGCTGCGAAACGCGTGCCGCTGTGCACTAGAACCCGATCCAATCACCCTAGGTGCTGCGCAGCTTTTCCGGCAGGTGCTTGCACATGTTCTTCAGCGCCTGGCCAGCGCCGCGCTGCGAATCCCCTGCAGCGTCCCCGTAGGCGTGATCGCCTCGGGGTCGATCAAGCAGTGCAGCACGCTGGGCAAGCCGCTGGCGCGGGCCCGCGCCAAAGCAGGAGCAAAGTCTGCGGTGCGCTCCACGCGCTCGCCATGGCCTCCAAAGGCCTGGGCGTAGGCTTTGAAATCGGGATTCTTGAGCTGCGTGGCACTGATGCGTCCGGGGTACTCGCGCTCCTGGTGCATGCGGATGGTGCCGTACATGGCGTTGTCGAGCAGCACCACGATGATGGGCAGGCCATATTGCACGGCGGTGGCAAATTCCTGCCCGTGCATCAAAAAATCCCCATCCCCGGCAAAAACCACCACCTCGCGCTGCGGCCACAGGCGCTTGGCACCCACGCCGGCTGGCAGGCCATAGCCCATCGAGCCACTGGTGGGTGCCAGCTGGCTGGCGTAGGTGGTGAACGGCCAGAAGCGGTGCACCCAGGTGGCAAAGTTGCCTGCGCCGTTGCAAAAAATGGTGCTGGCGGGCAGCGCATCCTTGAGGTGGTGCATGACCTCGCCCATCTGCAGAGGGCCGGGAATGCGGATGGGTGCCGGGTTGCTCCACGCCAGATAGTCGGCATGGGCGGCCTCGGCGTGGGCCTGCCAGGGCACGGCGGCCTGCGGGCGCACGGCGCAAAGCGCGGCTGCAAAGGCTTGCGGCGTGGCGTGGATGGCCTGCGTGGGGCGGTAGAGCTTGCCCAGCTCGTCGGCGTCCGCATGCACATGCACCAGCGGCTGCGCGGGGGAGGGAATGGCCAGCAGCTCGTACCCCTGCGAAGGCACCTCGGACAGGCGCCCACCCACCCCCAGCACCAGGTCAGACGCTTGGATGCGCGCCAGCAACTTCGGGTTGGCGCCCAGGCCCAGGTCGCCGCCATAGCAGGTGTGCGTCGCCGGAAACAGCATTTGCCGCCGGAACGAGCAGTACACCGGAAGCTGCCAAGCCTGCGCAAACGCCGCAAACTCCTGCACCGCCTGCTCCGACCAGCGGCTGCCACCCAGGATGGCCACGGGTTGTTGGGCCGCCTGCAGGCGCTGGGCCAGCTCGGCCATCTGCGCAGCCCCGGGGTGGGTTTCGGTCACTTGGTAGTGCAGCGCGTCGGCCACTGTGGCGGCCTCGGTCAGCATGTCTTCGGGCAGCGCCACCACCACCGGGCCGGGGCGCCCGGAGGTGGCCGCGTGGAAGGCCCGCGAGATCAGCTCGGGCAAGCGCATCGCGTCGTCAATCTGCACCACCCATTTCGCCATGCTGCCGAAGACGGCGCAGTAGTCCAGCTCCTGAAACGCCTCGCGCCCCAGGGCGCCGCGCGCCACCTGTCCGACGAACAGGATCAGCGGCGTGGAATCCTGGTGCGCAATGTGCACCCCGGCAGATGCGTTGGTGGCCCCCGGCCCGCGCGTCACAAAACAGATGCCGGGCCGACCCGTGAGCTTTCCCTGCGCCTCGGCCATCATGGCGGCGCCACCCTCCTGGCGGCACACCGTGACCGCAATGCGGGCGTCATGCAGGGCGTCGAGCACGGCCAGGTAGCTTTCGCCGGGCACGCAAAACAGGTGCTCCACGCCATGCGCGATGAGCTGGTCAACCAGGATCTGGCCGCCGGTGCGAAGTGGGGTCATGGGCAGAGGAACGAAGTCAAAAACGGAAAGGCCTTGAGCGCGCTCAGGAGCGCCGCCGCCGCGGCACCACGCTCAGCTGTACGCTGTCGAGCAACGGCGCAGCGCCCACCTGCAGGCTGCGGCGCGGCAGTTCCACCAGTTGTTCGGGGTGCCAGACGCGCAGTTGCGCTGCGCCTTCGGGCACGGCGCCGAAGCGGGCAATGCCGTCGTCGTCGGTCTTGACCGTCCAGGCCGAATCGGTGACGAAGACATGGCCGCGCATGGAGCCGTGCAAATGGCAGCCGAGCAGGATGGGGCCCGGCTTCTCCACCGTGACTTCCGCTTCTCCTCCCGGCGCGCCGGCGCTGGCGCCCGCCAGGCGCATTTCGAAGTCTGCGCCGGCCGACGCGTCGGCAAAACCCAGTGCAGCCGTGGTGCCGCGAATGTGGTGGTCCCAGCGGTCGAGGTTGGTGAAGTGCAGCGTACTGCCCGGCGACACCACGGTAACGGGCGGTAGAAATCGCATGCGTTGCTGGCCGATCGTGACCTTGCTGGCCGCAGGCGGCGCGCCCGGACTGGCCGGGTACAACACCACCACGGCGTCGGGGACGGCGCGGCCTTCCTTGTCAAGTATCTGTACCTGCACATTTCCGGCAAAAGCAGTCGCAGCGCTTGCGCTGATTGCGCAAGCAGCTATTAAAAGAAAAGCATTTCGCAGCATCTCAGTGCACCGTGATGACGTCGCGGTGCATGGGCGCGAGCAGCGCCAGCAAGCGATTTTGTTGAAAGAAGGGGATGCCTTGCGCGTCCATGGCGCGCTGCAGCACCTCCACCAGGGCGTTGAAATCGCCCTTGTTGATGTCCAGGTCGGCGTGCACCTCGCGCATGTCGGCACCCTGGTAGCTGCAGGGGCCCCCGCTCAGCGCGCAAAACTGCTCGGCCAGGCTTTCCTTGAAAGCGGCGGGCTTGGTGTCTTTGAACTGGGGGCCGATGCGCGGGTGGCGCAGCAGGCGCTCGACAAAATCGTCGGCCAGGCGGTCGATACCGGCCTTTTCGCCCAGCGCAGCATACAAACCAGCGGGTGCAGCGGCGGGCGCCGCAGCGGTCTGTGCGTGGGCCAGATTCGCGCCCGCAAGGACCAGGGCGAAGCACAAGGAAAATATTTTCATGGGGGTTTCCCGCGTCAGAAGGCCACCTGGGCCGAAAGGTAGGCGCCGCTCTGTCGCCGGCCGCCCGTGATGCCGGGGACGATGCGCCCCAGGTCTGCCCAGGCCAGCGTGAGCGAGAGGTTTTTGCTCGGCGCCCAGGCGATGAAGAGGTCCCGCCACGCATCCTCGCGCAGCGCAGCGCCCAGGCCGGCCGCACGGCCGGTGGCCTGCAGGTTGTCGGGCTTGAAGCGCCATTCCGCGCCAATGGCCAGGTCGTGACGGAGCAGCCAGGCTACCGAAAATTCCGGTTGCAGGCTGCGGCTGCCCCGTCCCGGCGCGGCCGACCCAAAGCCCAGCAGGCCGTTCTGGTTGGCGCGGGTGGAGCGCAGCGTGGCGTTCAACAGCAGGCCTTTGTCCAGCACCAGCTTGGTGGCGCTGACGTAGAAATCGGTCGATTGCGTGTCGGCGCCCAGAAAGTCGAACACCGACTGCAGCGAACCGGGGCGCACGCGCTTGTGCTCCAGGCCGACGGCAATCTGCGGCATCCAGGTGTCGGCGTCCAGGATGGCATCGCCCGCCACACGCACTTTGAGGCCCAGCACGTCCATGCGAATGTGCTGGCCTGGCTGTACGCCAAAGGCCGCAATGCCGTTCAGCGCGACTGCCGCACTGGCGTCGAAATCCTGCCGGGCCACGGACAGCTCGACGCGCTCGTTCCAGCCCAGCGCCGCGCCGGTGCTGGTCAGCGCGTAGTCGTGCGTGACAGCGCGGGTGGTGAAGGCGCTGGCGCCCCATTCGCCCTCGGTGGCGTTGCTGCCGATGACGGCCCAGGGCGTGATGCCGCCGCCGGCCGTGCCGGTGATGCTGCTGACGCCGCCGGTGAGCACGAGCTTGCCAGTCTCGGCCTGCGCCAGGGCCGGCGCGCAGGCGAGGCCCGTCAGCAGGGTCAGCGACTTCCAGTTCATTCCTATCCCCTTGTGGTTGGCGTTGTTTTCCGCATTCACGCCGATTTCTGAATCCATTCGCCGGTGAACAGCACCGGCCCGGTCGGTCCGCCTTCGGACGGCACGCCGCCCTTGGGTTCCAGGCTGACGGCGAGCATGGGCACGCCCTGCACTTCCCCAGCAGCGGCTGGCAAGGCCTGGCTGCGCCCGTCGGCCAGAACGCCCAGGGAGCGTGGCTTGCCGCCGATAGGCAGGGCCCAGAGTTGCAGCGATCGGCCCTCTGGCACATCAAAACCGCCAACGCGCTGCAATTGCAACTGCTGGGCGCGGGCGTCGAAGGTGACCAGCAGCGCAGCAGCGGCTTTTTCGTCGCGCAGCACCGCCACGTAGCTCGCCTGGGGAGTCGCGCGTTCGGCCAGCCTGGCCTGCAAACTGGCAATCTGCTGCGAGGAATCGTGCAGGCCACCGGTGGCCTGCAAGGCCACCACGACAGCCGCTGCGGTGGCAAAGGCCCCCATGGCCGCCGCGCCCTGCCACAGCGCGATGCGTTGCCACCAGGGCGTAGGCGGCGTCTGGCGGGCACGTTGGCGCAGCGCGGCGCGTTCGGCCTGTACCAGGTTGTCGATGCGCCTCCAGACGGCAGCAGGCGGCGCCTCGGGCGATTGCAGTTCGGTCAGGCCCGCCCAGTGGCTTTGCCACAGGAGCGCGGCGGCGCGCACGGCGGGGTGCTCGCGCGCCATCGTTTCAAACCGGCGGCGCGCACCGCCGCGCAGCGTACCGAGCGCATAGCTGGCCGCCAGCTTCTGCAGCAACTCGGGGTGTTGGTGGAGGTTCATCTTGCGTACCTCACACGTAGCGGGCCATGCATCCGCGCAATTGCTCCAGGCCGCGCCGGATCCAGGTTTTGACGGTGCCCAGCGGCAACGCCAGCTGCTGCGCCAGTTCGCTGTGGCTCAGGTCGCGCAGATAGGCCAGGCTGACCACCTCGCGCTGGCGCGCCTCCAGGCGCTGCAGGCAGGTGTGCAGGGCAGCAGCCTGTTCGCTGGCATCGGCGGCATCCATGGGGTCGGGCGCGTCGCTCTCCAGGGCCTGGCCCAGGCTGTCGTCCAGCTCCTGGGTGCGGTCGGCGCGCGCACTGGCGTGCTTGCGCAAGGCGTCGAGCGCACGGCTGCGCACAATGACACCGAGCCAGGCCAGCGGCGGGCTGAGCGAGAGCCGGTAGTCGCCCGCGGCACGCCAGACGGTGAGAAAGCTCTCCTGGAGCACATCTTCGGCCGCGTCGCGCCGGCGCAGGACGCGCATCGCCAAACCAAAGAGGCGGGGCGAGGTGAGGTCGTAGAGCGCGCGCAACGCGGTTTCGTCGCGCTGCGCAATGCGGTCGATGAGCGTAACCAGCTCGGCATCGGAGGATGGTGGCGGCATGCATGGATTGTGGTGGAGGAAGGCAAATCTTGCTTTCCGTATACGCACCGCGCCGCCGACTGGATTCACCCGGTTGCCACCGGTCGCCAAAACCCACCAGGGGCGCTGGCTCTGCCGCTCAGATCACGGCTTGGGGTAGGTGCCCGGCAGCAGGATGCTTTCGTCCACGGTGTCAATGTCGGTGCGGCCGCAGAAGGCCATGGTCAGGTCCAGCTCGCGGCGGATGATCTCCAGCGCCCGCGTCACGCCCAGCTCGCCGTAAGCGCCCAGACCATACAAGAAGCTGCGCCCGATCATGGTGCCGCGTGCGCCCAGGGCGCGGGCCTTGAGCACGTCTTGCCCGCTGCGGATGCCGCCGTCCATCCACACCTCGATGTCCTTGCCCACTGCTTGCGCGATAGCGGGCAGCGCGGCAATCGACGAGGGCGCGCCGTCGAGCTGGCGGCCGCCGTGGTTGCTGACGATGAGCGCATCGGCCCCGCTGTCGGCGGCCAGGCGGGCGTCTTCCGCGTCCATGATGCCCTTCAGAATCAGCTTGCCGCCCCAGCGCTTTTTGATCCACTCGACGTCGCCCCAGTTGAGTTCCGGGTCGAACTGCTCGGCCGTCCAGGAGGCCAGCGACGACATGTCGCCCACACCTTTTGCGTGGCCGACGATGTTGCCAAAGCTGCGGCGCTTGGTCCCCAGCATCCCCAAGCACCAGCGCGGTTTAGTCGCCAGATTGATCATGTTGGCCAGCGTGGGCTTGGGTGGCGACGACAGACCATTCTTGATGTCCTTGTGCCGCTGGCCAAGGATTTGCAAATCCAGCGTGAGCTGCAGCGCGCTGCAGCCGGCGGCCTTGGCACGGTCGATCAGGCGCTCGATGTAGTCGCGGTCGCGCATCACATAGAGCTGGAACCAGAAACCGGGGCCCGCGTGCTCGGCCACGTCCTCGATGGAGCAGATGCTCATGGTCGAGAGCGTGAAGGGCACGCCAAAGCTTTTCGCCGCACGCGCGGCCAGAATTTCGCCGTCGGCATGCTGCATGCCGGTCAGGCCGGTGGGGGCCAGCGCCACCGGCATGGCGACGTCCTGGCCGATCATGGTGCTGCGCGTGCTGCGGCCGGTCATGTTCACCGCCACGCGCTGGCGCAGCAGGATGGACTGGAACTCGTTGATGTTGGCGCGGTAGGTGCCTTCGGTCCAGGAGCCCGAGTCGCAGTAGTCGTAGAACATGCGCGGCACGCGGCGCTTGTAGACGCGGCGCAGGTCTTCGATGCAGGTCATGGTGGAAAGGTCGCTCACGCTGGTCTCCTGGCAGGTTTTCTAAGTGCGGCCCATCGTAGGGGTACGGCGCGGTGCGCACCATCAAAATTATTTGCGCGGCCGCGGAGCAAATTTAAATCTGGCGCACGGTCAAAGCTCGAAAATTCAAACAAAAACAGCCACTAGCGCTTATCAGGCAATCGTTTATAGCTAGCAATTAAATAGCATTTCAGGCATCTGGCAACACGGGGGCCGGCGAGCCCGGCAACGCCACCACCTCGGGTTCTGCATCCTGCCCCCGGTAGCAGCGCACCTGCATACGCCCGCCGCGCTTGGCGGCGTACAGGGCCGCATCGGCATGGCGGGCCAGTTCCTCGTAATCGTTGCCGTGCTGCGGGAACAACGCCAATCCGGCACTCAGACCCATTTGCAGCGTCTGCCCGTTGAGAACAAAGGGCTCCTGGCACACACCCAACACCTTGCCGGCGATGGCAGCCGCCTGCCGAGGGTCTTCCAGCCCGGGGAGCAGCAGCACGAATTCGTCCCCACCCTGGCGGCACACGGTGTCGGACTGGCGCATGGCGGCCACCAGGCGGCGCGCAAACTGCACCAGGAGCTGGTCGCCCGCGTCGTGGCCCAGGGCGTCGTTGATCTGCTTGAACCCATCGAGGTCGAGGTACATCACGCCCAGGCCCTTGGCTTCGCGGCGCGCCAGCGCCAGGGCGTGCTGCGCACGGTCCTGCAGGAGCACGCGGTTGGGCAGATCGGTCAACGCGTCGTACTGCGCCAGGTGCGCCATGCGCTCGGCCATGGCCATGGTTTCGGTCACGTCGTGCAGCACCATCACCGCACCAGTGAGACGGTGCTCGCGGTCGATGATGGGGCAAGCCGACTCTTCCACCTCGAAGCGCTGGCCGTCCTTGCGGTGCAGCACCACGCCGCGCGTGGGGCCGCAGGCCGCCTGCGTGGCCAGCGCCACGCGCAGCGGGCTGGGCTGGGTCTGCTTGCCATTGGCGAGATACAGCGGCGCGACCTCATCCACGTCGCACCCGGCGGCGTCGAAGGCCTGCCAGCCTGTCAGGCGCTGGGCCACCGGGTTGAGGTAGGTGATGCGGCCTTGCGCGTCGGCGCAGACCACCGCATCGCCAATGGACTGCAGGGTCAGCCGCATGAGCTCCTTTTCCTGAAAAATCTCATCTTCCATGCGCTTGCGCTCGGTGATGTCGGTCAACTGCGCAAAAATGCCTCGTACCGGGCCGTTGCTCCCGCCCCGATCCGGGGTGTAGCTGACCTGCATGTGCCGCTGCTGCCCATTGGCATCGGTAAGGGTCCGCTCAAACAGCTGTGCGCGCCCTTGCAAGGCCTGTTCGAGGTACGGCCGGACAAAAGCGTAGTCTTGTTCACCCAGGAATTCCTGCGCCAGCAACCCGCGAAACGCTTCAGGCGAGCGCCCGAACATGGCACTGGTGGACTGGTTGACGAAACGGTTGCGCTGCTCGGTATCCCAATAGCTGACCATGGAGGGCAGGTTGTCGAGAATGGTATGCAGGTCGCGTTCTGCCTGGTGCAGTTGCCCGGCCAATTGCTGGCGCTGCTGCAGTTCACGCACAAAGAGCAGCGCCAGCCCCAGGCAGGCCAGCATCAGCAGCAGGGCAAAACTGCCCAGCAGCGCGGCATTGCGGCGCCACCCGGCCAGAACCTCCTTCGCAGACTGCCCGATGTTGACCACCAGCGGAAAGTCCCCCACCTGCTGGAAGGCATACAAGCGCTCTACATCATCGATCACGGCCCGGTGGGTGAAGGTGCCGCTGGGGCTCGCGGTAATGCGGGCCAGGTTTTCCGAACCCGCAACGCTGCGCCCCACGTCCTCTGCCACCCGCGGCAGGCGTGCGATCAACGCGCCATCAGTGTGGTACAGGTTCAGGCTGCTTTGCGGCCCGATCTGGACGGCAGCGAACAGCGCGTAGAAATAATCAAGCCGGACGGAGCCCACCACCACCCCGCCAAAGCTGCCGTCCTGCTTGAACCAAGCACGGCTGATCGGTAGACAGTCCCGACCCGTCAGCCGCGAGCGGATGGGATGGCCAATGAACAGACCCTGGTGCCCCCCGGACTGAAAGGCACGGAAATAGTCGCGGTCGGAAAAATCCGCCCCGTCCGGTGCGAGCCCACCAGAGTCGAAGATCCGCCGGCCCTGCGCGTCCAGCACCACCACGGTCGACAGCCCCTCGGCGCGCAGCGAGTGATCAAACAGCACGCGGTTGCGCAAGTCGGGGGACAGGGCCATGACCCGTGGATTTGCGAGGTCTTCCGCCAACCCCTGCAGCGAAGGATCGAGGTTCTTGAGCAGCGTGGCAACGGATTGCTGCAGCGTGTAGGCCAGATTGACGCCCGTGCGCTCGGCATGCTGCCATGCATCGCTGCGCATGGACCAGATCGTTTGCCCAAACAAGGCGCCAATGCCCAGGGCCACCAGCACGGCCAGCAGGATCAGGCGACGAAAAGCAGGCGGGCGCATAAACATGAACCGAACATGGACATTACGAATTGTAAGATTGGACCTCTCAATCCTTGCGCAGCTTAGGGCACGCCCACGCCCACGCCGGCCCCGCGCACCTCGAAGCGCACCGCATCGAGCACGCGTCCGCCCCCATCCTCTAGCTGCAACTGGTGGCGCCCCGGCCAGGGTCGCCACGCGTGCACCGGCCGGTGGCCAACCAGCTTGCCATCCAGCCGCCAGCGCAGTGGGGCGCCGGGCGCCGCGCCCGCTGCGACAAAGCGCAAGCGCTGGTTGGACGGAGGGATGTCGGGGTCCAGCGCCACCACAGCGCCAGAGGCGGGCTCGGCAATGCGCAGGGCCAGCGGCTGCGCAGGCAGCGAATTTTTATGCTCTTTTTGGCCTTCAGCGCTTGATGTATATGCGCTAGTAGCTTCACTATCAATAGCAAACAGCGGCTGCTCCGTGCCCTTCAGAAACCATTCACTGCGCGCCGCCTCCAGCGGGTTGCCGGTGACCGCATCGGGCCCAAAGCGCACGGCTGCCTGCACCACGCCCTTGGGCGGGCGCGGGGCGCGGCTGGCCTCGTGCGCGTGCAGGTAGCCCATCACCGCCGCCCACATGGGCGCCGCGCCACTGCTGCCGCTGACCTCGTGCATGGCGCCGCCCGCCGCATTGCCCACCCACACGCCGACGGTGTAGCGCTCGGACCAGCCCAGCGCCCAGTTGTCGCGCATGTCCTTGCTGGTGCCGGTCTTGACGGCGCTCCAGAAGCGCGTGGCCAGCACACTGTCAAGCCCGAAGGTGCGGGCGCGTGCGTTCGGGTCCGACAGAATGTCGCCAACGATGAAGGCGGCGCCGGGGTCGATCACGCGTATCCACGTCGCTGGCTGCGGTTTCGTGCGGACCAGCGGCGGCGCCAGCCCGCTCAAGCGCCCGCCGTTGGCCAGCGTCCGGTAGGCGTTGGCCAGTTGCAACAGCGTGACTTCGCTGCTGCCCAGCGCCAGACTCAGGCCGTAGTAGCCGCCACTCTCGCGCAGCTCCAGGCCCAGCGCCTGCAACTCCTGGAAAAACGCGTCGGGCGAGACCATGGCCAGCGTGCGCACCGCAGGCACATTGAGCGAGGACGCCAGCGCCGTGCGCGCCGATACCCAGCCCTTGAAGCGCAGGTCGTAGTTCTGCGGGATGTACAGGCCCCCCGCAGTGGCAATGTGCGCGGGCGAATCGTCGATGAGCGAAGCGGCCGTCAAGCGCCGCTCGGCCAGCGCCTGGGCGTACAAAAAGGGCTTGAGCGTGGAGCCGGGCTGGCGCCGCGCGAGCACGGCATCGACCTCCCCGGCTTGGCTAAGTTCGCCCGACGAGCCGACCCAGGCCAGCACCTCGCTGCTGGCGTTGTCGAGCACCACGATCGCGCCATCCTGCACATTGCGGCCGGCCAGCTCGCGCAACTGCTGCGACAGGGTCTGCACGGCAAAGCGCTGCAGCGGCGCGCGCAGTGTAGTGGTCAGGCGTGCAGGCGGCAGCGCACCAGCCGGCAGCGCCGCCAGCGCGCGTCGCGCGAAGTGCGGGGCGATGCCCTCGCTGGCAGCAAAGGCGCGGCGTGCCAGGGTGCCGCTGGCGAGCAGCGCCAGCGCGTCGCAATCGGTGTCGGCTGGCGCAGCGGCACTGCTGCCCGCCGCCTGCATATCGCGCAGCACGCCGCAGGCCCGGCGCGCGACCTGCGCGCTGCTGGCGTTGGGCGCGCGCACCAGCGCTGCGGTAATCGCCGCTTCCCGCTCGTCCAGGCCGTGGGCCGCCTTGCCGAACAGGGTGCGACTGAGCGCGTCAATGCCCACCAGCTCACCCCGAAACGGCACCAGGTTGAGGTAAGCCTCCAGAATCTGCGCCTTGCGCCAGCGCCGGTCCAGCACCTCGGCCGCCGCCGCCTGGCCGATCTTCTGCACCACGCTGCGGCCACCCGGCCGCTGGCGCAAATCGGTGCCGCCCGGTTCGTCAACAAGGCCGGCGAGTTGCATGGTGATGGTGCTGGCGCCGCGTGTGCGCTCGTTCCACAGGTTGGCCCAGGCGGCGGCCGTGGCGGCCTGCCAATCAACACCGCTGTGCTCGTAGAAACGTTTGTCTTCCGACAGCAGCATGGCGCTGCGCAGAGCCGGCGACACGTCTGCCAGCGCCACCCACTCGCCACGGCGCACGCTGGCGTCGGTGCGGATGCGCTGCAGCACCTCGCCTTCGCGCGACAGCAGCAAGGTTTCGGACGAGTGCCATCCGGCGCGCACGGCGGCATACGAGGGCAGCGCCATGGCGGGCGCCGCTGTGAGCGCCAGCAGCGCCGTACAGACGCAGGCGCGCAGTGCACCGCACTCAATCATTGCGGTGCTCGGCGTCGAAACGGCGCTCGGCCTGGGTCAGGTGGCGCACCAGCACATGCGAGACGAGGTTGACCCCAATGCCGCCAAAGAGCACGGGCAGCACGTACAAGGCCACACCCACTTCCGAGAGAAATACCGCGTCGTCCACGATCGATGCGGTTTTCGCTGCCAGGTGGGTGAGCGACTGCAGCAAATACACATCCACCCCGGCCAGCACGATCAGCAGCATGCCCAGTGCCAGCACCGTGCCAGAAGACACTGCGCGGCGAAACAGCAGGGCGGCGTAGATGGCGCATGGCAGGACGAGCGAAAACGCGATCAACAGCCAAAAGCGCAATTCGGGGAAAACACTCGAAGGCATGGAAAATGGGGCCGAAAAAGGCGCGCTCAGGAGGGTGGGTCCGCCAGCATGCCAGACTGTCGGGGCGAACCAGGCCGCATGGCCCGGCCGCCGTCCACGAGGCAACCTGAAACGCGCTATTCCACACGGTCAAGCGGGCGCTGGCCGACCATCGAATTTTGAGACAGGAGAGCCCCATGTCCGCATCGCTTGACCCTGGCAGCCGCTCTGACGCCCCAGCCCGGCCCTACCGCGACCGCAAGCGCTGGGCCTGGCTGCTGTCGGTGGCCGTGCCTACCATCGTGTTGATCGGCCCCCTGCTGATGCTGCGCACCGGCGACGCTCGGCTGCTCTGGCTGCCGGTGGGATTTTTCTATCTGGTGGCGCCGCTCCTTGATCTGCTGCTGGGAGAAGACCGAAGCAACCCACCGGAATCGGCGGTGCCGGCGTTGGAAGCCGACCGCTACTACCGCATCGTCTGCTACCTGCTGGTGCCGGTGCTGTGGGCGGCGTTCATTTTCAGCGCCTGGTTTGTGGCGCGCCACAACCTGCCTTGGTGGGGCATGGTGGCGATGGTGCTCACGGCAGGTTCGGTGGGCGGCTTTTGCATCAACCTGGGACACGAGCTGGGCCACAAACTGCCCGCGCTGGAGCGGACCCTGGCGCGGCTGGTGCTGGCGCCCACGGGGTATGGACATTTCTCCATTGAGCACAACCAGGGACACCACCGCCATGTGGCGACGCCCGCGGACCCGGCATCGTCGCGCATGGGCGAATCGATTTACGGTTTTTTGCTGCGGGAGATGCCTGGCGCGCTGCGCCGCGCATGGGCCATCGAAAGCGCCAGGCTCGCAGTCAACCGCCGCTCGGCCTGGTCGGCGCACAACGAGATTTTGCAAACCGCGCTGGTCACGCTGGCGCTCTGGGCGGGCCTGGCCGTCTGGCTGGGGCCAGGCATTCTGGTGTTTGTGCTGGCAGCGTCGTTCTGGGCCAACTTCCAGCTCACTTCGGCCAACTATGTCGAGCACTACGGCCTCTTGCGCGGGCGCCGGCCGTCTGGCCGCTACGAACCCTGCCTGCCGCGCCACTCATGGAACAGCAACCACGTGTTTTCCAACTGGGCCCTGTTTCATCTGCAGCGCCACTCGGACCACCATGCCCACCCGCTGCGGCGCTACCAGTCGCTGCGCCATTTCGACGAAGCGCCGCAACTGCCCACCGGCTATTTCGGCATGTTCACCCTCGCCTACTTTCCACCCCTGTGGCGCCGCGTGATGGACCCACGCCTGCTGGCCGCCGTGGGGCGCGACGCGAGCCGGATCAACCTGGATCCGCGCAAGCGGGCGGCACTGGTGCGGCAGTATGGACTGGCGGACGAGCCACTCGAAAAAGTTGCTGAAAATGGCTGCTAGCGCTTATCTGTAAATCGCAAGCAGCTCTTCTTTCAATAGCGATCTCGTTGCTGCGCCCTTACTTCCCTTGCAGCACGCGCACCGGCGCATTGGGCGATTCGCCAAACATCTCGGGCGCGTACAGCGCCTCGACGCGCGTGGGCGGCAGGGCGAAGCTGCCCGCGTTGTTCAAACGAATCGTGTACTGAAGTTTCACCTTGCCTTCGGGCAAATACGCGTAATAGCTGCGGAAGGCCTCGAAACTGCGCTCCTCGAACGCCAGCCAGCCATTGCCCGCGCGCTTTTCGCCCTGGGTGGCGATCTCGGAATCGCGCCCCAAGCCGCTCCCCAGGATGGTGGCGCCGCCGGGAATCGGGTCGGTGATCGCCACCCAGGTCATGTCGGCGCTGGCGTCCACTTCCAGCGTGACGCGCAGCACGTCGCCGCGCGAATACTGGCCCGCCGGCAGGCGCTTGTCGGCTTGCTCCACCGGCTCCACCGAGCGGCGCACGCGGTAGCCAGCGGAAAGCGGCGCAGTGCGCGGCACGGCGGCGAGCGATTGCACGGTCAGCCAGGGCTTGCCCGTGCCTTGGTGGGTGACGGCCAGGGTCTGGCCGCTGGCTTTGGGCCAAGGCAGGAACATGGTGTTGCCGCTGAGCATGCCGGGTGCCGATGGTGCGCCAAAGGTGCTGGTCTGGTGCGCTGCCCCTGCAGCGTCGGTGGGCTTGCGGCGCTCCACCTTGGCCCAGGCCACCTGGGCGGTCTCGCTGCCCAGCGTCGCTTGCGTGGTGCCGGCCACCGGCGCGCTCTCGAACTTGGCCGAGAAGCTGCGCAGGGCCAGCGCGCCCCACAGGTTGGCCGTGGTGGTGTGCCAGGCGCCGCCTTGCTGGCGCCCGATAAACCCGGTGACAAGGCGCGGCAGATCGCTCTGCCAGGCCGGGTCGTCCATGACGGCCAGCAGCAGGCGCGCGGCGTTCACGTCGCCGTTCTGCATCAGCCACCACCAGTCGTCCTGCTGCTCGGTGCTGAACGCCACCCGCGTGCCCTGGTAGTTCAAGCGGCTGTGCAGGATTTGCTCCGCTTCCTGCAGGCGCGCGGCCTGGTTGGCGATGCCGGGCACTTTGCGCAGAATGCGCAGCCAGTCGATCACCGCGTGCGTCGGCCATTGGTTGGGCGCAATCGTGATGCTGCTGAGCATGCGCGCCTGCGCCTTGCCGCTGCGCGACAACGCCTCGATGGCGGCCAGCTTGCGCATCGCCAAATCTTCGCGCGGGCTCCAGAACTTGCGCGTGATTTTTCCTTCGACAAAGGCCACCAGAGCCTGCTCCATCGGCGCGCGCACGGCGTCCGGCAGGCCCATCGTGGAGTCCAGCTTGGCGGCTTCATCGGCGGCTGAGATGAGGAAGGCGGTGAGGGTGTCGCTGCCTCGGCGCGTCTCGCCGGCACGCGGCGGGAAGTAGCTCGCCAGTCCGTCTTCATCGAGGTAGGTGGGCACGCGCCCCATCAGCGCACGCCAGGCGGCGGCGTCTTCCATGCCAATGGCTTTGCTGGCCAGTTGCTCCAGGCAGCTGTAGGGGTAGCGCGCCCACCAGTCGCGCACGCCGGGCAGCCCCTCGGCCAGCTTGGGCTGCACGGCGAGACTGATGCCACCGCGCCCTGGCAAGGCGGTAGGCGGCGGCGCGACGGGCAGCTCGTAGCTGCCGTCCAGCTGCACCAACGTGCCCTGCTGCACCGAGACTGGCACCGCCGGCACGATGCGCTGCTGCGCCTTGAGCGCGTCGCGCGCGCCGCCCAGCGTGTCGTGCGCCTCGATTTCCCACAGCAGGGATTGGGCGCGGGTCTGGCCCAGCTGCTCGGGCGCCGTCACGCTCCAGGCCAGCTCGCGTGCCTCGCCAGCCGGTATATCCACCGTTTGCGATTTGATTTCGAGCAGCGTGGCACGCGGGGCGGCTTCCACCTTCATGGCCTTAGCGGTGGTGTTGCGCAGCGTGATCTGGGCGCGAAACTGGTCGCCCTCCCGCACCAGTGGCGGCAGGCCGCTGATGATTTGCAGGTCCTGTGTGCTGCGGATGGTGCTCGAACCCGTGCCAAACAGGCCGATACCGGCATCGGCCACCGCGACGATGCGAAAGCTGGTGAGCGCGTCGTTCAGCGGCACGGTGACCTGGGCCTGGCCCTTGTCGTCGAGCTTGACCACGGGTTGCCACAGCAGCAGCGTGTCGAGCAGTTCGCGGGTCGGCGCGCGGCCCCCACCGCCACCGGGCGCAGCAGCCTTTTTGCCATAGTGGCGCCGGCCAATGATTTCCATTTGCGCCGTGGCCGTCTGCACGCCCCAGGCGCGCCGCTGCAGCATGGCGCCGAGCAGGTTCCAGCTGGTGTTGGGCATGAGTTCGAGCAGCGCTTCATCCACAGCCGCCAGCGCCACTTCTGCGTTCGCGGCGGGTTTGCCATCGGGCAGCGTGGCCGTGATGGTGACTTGCGCCTTGCCGCGCACCGGGTAGCTGGTTTTGTCGGCCGCCACTTTGACGTCGATGTGGTGCGCTGCTGCGCCGACCTTGATTTCGGCCATGCCAAAGCGGAAGGCCGGTTTGCTCAGGTCCACCAGGGCGGTGGGCAACTTGTACTCTTTGCCGTCGTACCAGAAGGCGCCCCACCATTCGCGCGGCGCCTTGTAGCCCCAGGTGAAGAAGCTGTACCAGGGCACTTCGCTCAGACGACCGCGCAGCGCCAGTACGCTGATATACACGTTCGGCCCCCAGCTGGGCTGCACCTTGAGCGCCACGCTCGGGTCCTTGCCCGAGAGCGTCACCACCTGCGTCTCGATGATGCCTTCGCGCTCCACCGCCACCAGGGCCGTCGCCTCGCGAAATGGCATGCGCACCTGCAGGCGCACGGTCTCGCCCGGCTGGTAGCTGCGCCGCTCGGGCAGCACGTCGATGCGGTCGTGGTTCTCGCCGCCAAACCACTGCTCGCCCGCACGGCTGACCCAGATGGACGCGGCAGCGTCAAAGGTGTTGCCGTCCTTGTCGCGTGCGGTGGCGACGAGCTCGATCTCGCCCACGTCGTCGAGCCGCGCCTCGCACAACAGCAGGCCGCGCGCGTCGCTCTTGCCGGTGCAAAGGGTTCCCAGGTCGCGTGTTTCGGTGTGGTTGTCGTAGCTGTAGAAGCCGCCGACGATGCGCTTCCTGCTGCTGGTCGTCGTGCGCGCCAGGGCCTGCACCTGCATCGGCATGCCGGCCAGCGGTTTGCCGTCCGGCGAGAGCGCCAGAACCTGGAAGCGCGCCTTGCTGCCCGAAGACACCCAGCCCTCGGTCTTGATGCCGGCCACCACGCCGGCTGGCCACAGGGTGCGGGCGCTGCGCAAGGTCTGCACCTCGCCGCCCGGGTCGGCGTAGGTGGCCTCGATGACCAGTTCTTGTGCGCTTGCCGCGCGCGGCACCGGGTCGAGCGTGACCTGCCCAGCTCCCTTGCTATCAAGCGTAAGCGGCAGCTTGTCGGCAATGATGCGGGTGTCGCTGGCGGCGCTGGAGGGCGCGCCCGATTCGTCGCCGTCGTCGCCTCCGTCGGCCATGCCTTGCTGCGCGTTCTGGGCATCGCGCTCACGTGGCGGGCTGAAGGAAAATTCGTCGTAGTCGGCAAACGACAGGCTTTTGCCACGCACCAGCGCCGAGACACGCACCGGCAAGCGCGCAGCCGCACCGCCCGCTACGTAGTTCACCTGCACGTCCACAGGCACCTTGCGCAGGTTGACCAGAGCGTCCTTCTGCTGTGGGCCGACACGGCCCTCCAGCACCGGCAGGCGGAAGGCCTCGACACGAAACTGCCCCGACGCCAGGTTTTGCGCCTCCTCACCCTTGCCGCGCAGCTCCACGCTGTACACGCCCAGCTTGGCGGCCGGCGGCACAGCAAATTCACTCACCGCGCTGCGTCCGCCGGTTGCGGTGCTGCGCCAGGCCAGCGGCTGGATGAACTGCTGGCCACTGCCCACATGCGTGACCACCAGTTCGGTAGGTTCTGTTTTTGACAACGCAAAACCCGCTGCCGTCTCGGCGCGCAGGAAGTGCTTCATCGACACCGTTTCTCCGGCACGCAATAGCGTGCGGTCAAACACGGTGTGGGCGCGCTGATCGCGCTCGGCGTCGCTGCTGGTGGGCACGTTGAAACGCCAGGGCTCGATGCCGCGCTGCCACTGGCTCCAGGTAAACGCCATATCGGCCACGCCGTCGTCACCGGTGTGTCGCACGCTGACGAAGTAGCCGTCGGCGCTGCCGTAATCGTCCTTGCCTTCGTTGCAGTCAGGTGCATGGGTCGGGAGCCCGCTGATGGACGCACGGCCCTGGGCGTCGGTCAGGCCTGAAGCCAGCAGGCGGCCATCACAGCCCGAGACCTGCACCTTGGCGCCTGCAACCACCTGGCCCTTGTCCAGCGAGGTCACCCAGGCCAGCGCGTTCTCGCGGCCCAGCTTGAAATGCACCGCCAGGTTGGTGACCAGCGCACTGGTGCGCACGTACATCGTCCGACCGGCGCCGTGTTCGGGCGCCAGCAGCGAGGCGCCGAGTACCGGCGAAGCGACTTCCAGCACGTGAAAACCCGGCGCGAGCGGCACGCCCACCACCTCGAAGGGGCGCGGGTCGCTGAGAGCGGCCTGCGGCAGGGTGACGCTGTGCACGCCGGGCTGGCCGCCCAGCAAGGACACCATGCGGCTTTGCACGTAGTCCTTGCTTTCCTCTTGCAGCGGCTTGGGCAGGGCCATGCGCGCATCTCGCCCGGCCTGCTTGCGCTGCACATCGGTGTGGTCGTAGTACTGCACGCGGCGGTACCAGGCAATGATGTCGGCGTCGCTTTGCGGCGTCAGCGTGTTCATGGGCACACCCGCTTTCGCCAGCGCCGGGCCCAAGGCTTGCACCCTCAGGGCAGACTCGACCTTGCGCAGCGTGATGGGCAGCAGCGCCGGGCCGTCCGGGCCTTCGGCAAAGCGCTCGACGATGCCGAAGGGCGCGGCGGCAAACTTGGCCAGCGGCGGCATGGCGCCCGTGCTCACCGCCAGCGGAAACATCGACGCATTGGCCAGCGTACGGCCCGAGGCATCGACGAAATCCTTGGGCAGTTCCAGCGAGTAGGCGGTGGATTCAGCAAACGGTGCGGCAAAACGCAGCGCAGTCACCAGCGTGTCGCCCTGGACGACTTTGCTCTCGTCGTCCCCATTCAGGCCAGGCTTCAAGACCTCGTGCGGCCCGCGCAGGCGCAGCGCCGACGCCAGCTTCCAGGCCACGGGGGCGCTGAACGTGACCATCATTGCTCGGATGGGAAGACAGGCGGCCTGCGCGTTCTCTCGCTCGCAACTGAGTTCCGCAGTGAAGGCATCGCGCACCGTGTAGTCAAAGCGCTTGTCCACCTTGGTGAGCACGCCGCTGGGCGTGGCCAGGCCCTTTCCCACCACCAGCTGCAGCTTGCTGCCAGCGGTCAGGCGCCGGTTGCAGGCCAGCGTGGCGATGCTGAGCGGCGCCTTGGCGGCTTGCTTCTCCATGCGCAGCGCCTTGAGCAGTTCGCTGCGCTGCGCGCCATCGATGAGGCGCACCGGAATACGCTCGCCCACGCCTTCCATGCTGCACCAGGCGCTGGCTTTGACACTTGCCGGTGTCGCCGGGCCGCTCAGTTGCAGGACAAAGAACTGGTCTTCGTCGAGCGCTTGCCAGGTGCCCGGTCGTACATGCTCGACATACGGGCCACCACTATCGAATGTATAGCTTCTAGCGCCCTTCCACTCTGCGCCAGAGGGTGATTTGAGTGCTGAATTGGGCTGCGCAGTGCAGCGCACGCCGGGCGGCAGATGCTGCGCAAAATCAAACACCCATTCGCGCTCGCTGGTCCAACGCCCCGAGCCCTGGCTGGCAGAAGCGTCGCTGCAGGTGATGGCAAAGGGTGCGGGCGCTTTGGGGTCGCCGAACTGCGCTGCCGGTGCGTCGAATTGCGCCACCACCTGGCGTACGCTGGCCACTTCGCCCTGCGGCGAGAAGCGGCTGGTTTGCCACGCATTGGCGCCCAGGGGGGCTATCAGCGCGGCCAACGCCATGAGTGTTCGGAAGCAACGCACGCAAGTCCCTTTCTTTGTTCTTTCGGCTGCGGGTAGCAAGCCTGTGCCCACGCTCCCGACATCTCCAGCCGCCGACGTCCTACACCTGTCGGCCCGTCAAGGTTTCAACATGGCACTTTGAATATCACACAAGGAGCCATTCGATGCCCAAACAAAAAGGCGACAGGGCTGCACCCGCCAAACGCAAGGCGACTGAGCCGGCCCAAGACGCTCTGCGCGGTCACGGCGGCGAACTGCAACAGCAAGCCGGTGGATCTCACCCTCCGATGACGACCCAGCAAGGGATTGTCATTCCGGACAATCAGAACACGCTGACCAGGTCGCCACGCGGCCCCGCTTTGCTGGAAGACTTCATTCTGCGTGAAAAAATCACGCATTTCGACCATGAGCGCATCCCTGAACGCGTGGTCCATGCACGCGGCTCTGCGGCGCACGGTTTCTTCGAGCTCAATGATTCGCTCGCCGAGTTCACGACCGCCAAGGTGCTGATCGAAGTGGGCACCAAGACCCCGGTCTTTGCACGCTTCTCTACTGTGGCCGGCGGCGCAGGTTCAGTGGATACGCCGCGCGACGTGCGCGGCTTTGCCGTCAAGCTGTACACCGCTGAGGGCAACTGGGACCTGGTGGGCAACAACATTCCCGTGTTCTTCATTCAAGACGCAATGAAGTTCCCCGACCTGGTGCACGCGGTGAAGATGGAGCCCGACCGCGGTTTCCCGCAAGCGGCCAGCGCGCACGATACCTTCTGGGATTTCATCTCGCTGATGCCCGAGACAATGCACACCGTCATCTGGGCCATGAGCGATCGCGCCATTCCGCGCAGCCTGCGCATGATGGAAGGTTTCGGCATCCACAGCTTCCGGCTGCTGAACGCCGAGGGCAAGAGCACCTTTGTCAAGTTCCATTGGCGCCCCAAGCTGGGCTTGCAATCGACCGTATGGGATGAGGCTGCCAAGCTGCAGGGCGCGGACAACGACTTCCATCGGCGCGACTTGTTTGAGGCCATCACCGGCGGCGATTTCCCTGAGTGGGAATTCGGCGTGCAACTCTTCACTGAAGAAGACGCCGCCAAATTCCCGTTCGACCACCTCGACGCCACCAAGCTCATTCCCGAAGAGCTGGTGCCCCTGCGCATGATTGGGCGCATGGTGCTCAACCGCTGGCCGGACAACTTCTTTGCCGAAACCGAGCAAGTGGCTTTTTGCCCCGCCAACGTTCCGCCAGGCATCGACTTCAGCAACGACCCGCTGCTGCAAGGGCGATTGTTCTCGTACCTGGACACGCAGCTCATCCGCCTGGGTGGCCCGAACTTCACGCAGATTCCCATCAATGCACCCAAATGCCCCTTCCACAACCTGCAGCGCGACGGCCACATGCAAACACAGGTACCCAGGGGCCGCGTCAATTACGAGCCCAGCAGCCTCCAAGGCGACACGCCGCGCGCTTCGCAAGCGCAGGGCACGCGCCACTTTTCCGAGCGGCCCGACGACGGCGTAAAAGGCCGCGTGCGCCCCGAGAGCTTTGCCGACCACTACAGCCAGGCGCGCCAGTTCTTCATCAGCCAGAGCAAGCCCGAGCAGGCGCACATTGCGTCGGCCTATGTGTTCGAGCTCTCCAAGGTGCAGACCCAGCACGTCCGCGAGGCCGTTGTTGGCCATTTGCGCCACATCGACGAGGGTTTGGCCCAGCGTGTGGCCAACGGGCTGGGCCTGCCCGAACTGCCACCCGCGCCAGCCACAGCCGTGCCAACACAAGACCTGCCACCTTCGCCGCCGCTGGCCATCCTCGCCAAGATGAAGCACACATTGGAAGGCCGTTGTGTGGGCATTCTGGTGGCCGACGGTTCCGATGGCGCAAGCGTCAACAAGCTCAGGCAAGCCGCCATGAAAGAAGGCGCGAGCGTAAAAATCGTGGCGCCCAAGCCCATGGTGAAGATGGCAGACGGCACGATGCTGGCCGTCGACGGCCAGTTGGCCGGCACGCCGTCGGTAGTGTTTGACGCCGTGGCCTCCGTGCTCGAGCCGAATATGGGCCAGCAGCTCGCCAGCGAAGCCGCAGCCGTGGACTGGTTCCGCGACGCCTTCGGCCACCTCAAGGCGATTGCCGCCTGCCAAGGCACGCAGGCGATCCTGGACGCTGGCAGCGTCCCACGCGACGCGGGGGTGTTCGACCCCTCGGATCTGAAGGCCTTTCTCGAAGCCGCCAGGACGCGCCAATGGGACCGCGAGCCCAAGGTGCGCACGCTGGCCTGAACCGATCTTCAACCCACCAAGGAGAACCACGATGGCCCAACCCAAGTACGACCGCGCGCAGCTCGAAGACCTGGTGCTGCAAATGATGGAGACCGAACTGGGCGGTGAAAAAATCTACCGCGCCGCCATTGCCACCGCCATCAACGGCGACCTCAAGGAAGAATGGCAAGGCTACCTCAAGGAAACTTTGCACCACCAGGATGTGGTGCGCGGCCTCTGCGCTACCTTGGGGCTCAACGTCGACCGGCAATCGCCCACGCGCACTGTCGTCGGCCACATCGGCAAATCACTGGTGCAAGCCATTGAAATGGCGCAGCGCAACGCCCTGCCTGCAGCCGCGCAGATCGTGGCCGCAGAATGCGTGGTGCTGGCCGAGACCAAGGACCACTCGAACTGGGAGCTGCTGGGGCGTGTCGCCGAAGTGGCCACGGGCGACATCGGCAAAGCGTTGAGAGCCGCCCACGAAGATGTGGAGCAAGACGAAGACCACCATCTTTTCCACACCAAGGGCTGGATGCGCGAGCTGGCCATTCAGGGCCTGGGCATGCCCGCAGTGCTGCCACCTCCGGAAGAAGTCAAACAGGTGGAGACCGCCATAGGCGCTTCGCGGGCCGAGCAGGCGCGCTCGTCCATGCTGTAACTGCCTCTTTGCCATTTAAACAATAGCTGCTGGCGCTTTGCACAAAAGCGCCAGCAGCTATTTTCATTGGCAGGGCAAGCCGATCACTGCGGCTTGAATCCGCTGGTCTGAATGATCTGCGTCCAGGCCTTGGTATAGGCGTGCTCCCGCTTGGCGAGCTGCTCGCCGGTCATGTATTCGACCGTGAGGCCGAGATCCGTCAGCTGCGTGCGCACCTCGGGCAGCGCCAGCACCTTGGCAACACCGTCCGCGAGGCGTTTGAGTTCCGCCGCCGGGGTTCCCTTGGGCGCGTAGATGCCGTAGTAAGGCAGATCTTCAAAACCCTTGAGGCCGATCTCGTCGAACGTGGGCACATCGGGCAGCGCCGCCTGGCGTTCGGTGCCCAGCACCGCCACGACGCGAATCTTGCCGGCGCGGTGGTTTTCAATGAAGTCCTGCACCGAGCCGACGCCGGCATGGATCTGGTTGCCGAGCATGTCGGTCACCATGGGCGCGCTGCCGCGGTAGGGGGCGGACACCAGATCGAGCTTGTACTTGTCGGCAATGACCTTCACCAGAAATTCCGGCGTGGACGCGGGGGCCGGAATACCGACCGCGTCCTTGCCGCCGTTCTTCGCCTTGACCCAATCGACGTAGGCGGCAAAGCTGTTGGCCGGCGTGCCGCCCGAAACGGCAAAGGCGTTGACGAAAGTGGCGAGACCGGCCACGGGAACGAAATCGGTTTCCGGCGCGTAGCCGGGGTTTTTGACGACCAGCGGAAGAATGGAAATGGTGTGGTCGTGCGAGAGGAACAGCACGCTGCCGTCCGCCGGCGCGGCCTTGAGCGCCTGCGCCGCAATCTGCCCCCCTGCGCCAGGTCGGTTTTCCACCAGCACCTCAGTGCCGAGCGGCGTGCGCAGCTTGGCGGCCAGGAGGCGGGCAATGGCGTCCGAGCCACCACCGGCCGGGAAACCCACCATGATGCGAATGGGTTTGGCGCTTTGCGCGAACGCGCTGCACAGGGCCAGACTGGCGCCCAGAGCGGCGGTGGTGCGCAAGGCGCGCGAGATCAGGGTGCGGCGGGACGGGGACATCGGCGGAACTCCTTTGGCAGGTGAAATCTTCGAGCGGCAACACGCGCTCTAGTGAGCGTGCGTAGAAACTCTCATTTTGATAGCTGTTATCGCTTATGTATCAAGCGGCAGAGGCCAATTTGACTCAATATTTTTAGCCCAGACGCGCCTGGTGCCGTGCAATCTGCATTCTGACTTGCACGGGCGCGGTTCCACCCAGGGTATTGCGCGCATCGAGCGAGCCGCGCAGGCTCAGCACTTCGTACACGTCCTTGTCGATCTCGGGGTGGAAACCCTGCAGCACGGAGAGCGGCAACTCGGACAAGTCGCAGCCGTGCGATTGCGCCGCTTTCACAGCGTGTGCCACGGTTTCGTGGGCGTCGCGAAACGGCAGGCCCTTCTTGACCAGGTAGTCGGCTAGGTCGGTGGCCGTGGCGTAGCCTTTGCGCGCCGCGTCTTCCATGGGCTGCGGATTGACGGTGATGCCGCCGCTCTTCTCGCCCGTGGCCGCATCGGCCTGCCCGCCGATCATCTCGGCAAAGATGCGCAGCGTGTCCTTGAGCGTGTCCACGGTGTCGAACAAGGGCTCCTTGTCTTCCTGGTTGTCCTTGTTGTAGGCCAGGGGCTGGCCCTTCATCAGCGTGATCAGCGCCATCAAATGGCCGACGACGCGGCCGGCCTTGCCACGCGCCAGTTCGGGCACGTCGGGGTTTTTCTTCTGCGGCATGATGGACGAGCCGGTGGTGAAGCGGTCGGCAATGCGGATGAAGGCGAAGTTCTGGCTCATCCACAGCACCAGCTCCTCGGACAGGCGGCTGATGTGCACCATCACCAGGCTGGCGGCGGCAGAAAACTCAATGGCGAAGTCGCGGTCGCTCACCGCGTCCAGGCTGTTCTGGCAGACGCGGGCCGCGCCGCTCTCATCGACCATGCCCAGCGTGCGCGCCACGCGCTCGCGGTCCAGCGGGTAGGTGGTGCCGGCGAGCGCCGCGCTGCCCAGCGGCAGTACGTTGACGCGGCGGCGCACGTCCGCCATGCGCTCAAAGTCGCGGGCAAACATCTCCACGTAGGCCAGCAGGTGGTGGGCGAAGCTCACCGGCTGCGCCACCTGCAGGTGGGTGAAACCCGGCAGGATCACCTCGACGTTGCGGCCTGCGACTTCGACCAGCGCGCGCTGCAGATCGACCAGCAACGCGGAAATCAGATCCATTTCACCGCGCAGCCACAGGCGCACGTCGGTAGCCACCTGGTCGTTGCGGCTGCGGCCGGTGTGCAATCGCTTGCCGGCGTCACCGACGAGTTGCGTCAGGCGCGCTTCGATGTTGAGGTGTACGTCTTCCAGATCGAGCTTCCACTCGAACTGGCCGGCTTCGATTTCGGCGCGAATGGCGGCCATGCCACGCACGATCTCGGCGTGGTCGGCCGCGCCAATAATGTTTTGCGCGGCCAGCATCTCGGCGTGGGCAAGGCTGCCCTCGATATCGGCGCGCCACAGGCGCTGGTCGAAAAACACGCTGGCGGTGTAGCGCTTGACCAGATCGCTCATGGGCTCGGAAAACAGCGCCGACCAGGCCTGGGCCTTGGTGTCGAGCTGGTTGGCAGAAGGGGCGGAGTCGCTGCCGGCAGGCGCGATTTGGTCTTGGCTGGTGGGCATGGCAGGGCAATAATCGCGCACCCACGACAGCCGGACCATTCCGGATGCCGCAATGCACGAGACGCAAATTTTATCGACCCTTCCCGGAGTGCCCAATCCCGCGCCCAAGTCGCAGGAGCGCGCACGCGTGCTGGTATTCGACGCCTGCGACCTGGGCGTGGTGCTGCGCGCGGTGTTGTTCGTCGAAATCGTGCTGGCCGTCGGGGCCATGTTTGGCGCGCAAGACCCCATCGCCTGGGTGGCGCGCCTGGCTTTGCTCACTGGCGGCGCCCTGCCCGCGACGCTGGCCTGGCTGATCGCCGCCTGCAGCGCCAAGCGCCTGATCCAGCGGCTGCCCACGCGCGGCCAGTACGCTGCGGGCGTGCTGCTGGGCGCCCTCGCCGGCTTGTGCGCCTGCGCCTTGCTGGGCTTCGTCGGTGTGGCTGCGGCACCTCCGTGGTGGGCCAGCGCCGCTACGGGCGCGTTGCTGGCCGCACTGCTGGTGGCGGCGCTGGCGCTGCGCGCGCGCGGCCGCACGCCGGCCGCCACGACGGCGCGGCTCACGGAACTGCAGTCGCGCATCCGCCCGCACTTTCTCTTCAACACGCTCAACAGCGCCATTGCCCTGGTGCGCGCCGAGCCGGCCAAGGCCGAATCGCTGCTGGAAGACCTGAGCGATCTGTTCCGCCATGCGCTGGTTGAGCAGGGCGAGGCTGTCACCTTGGCGGAGGAACTGGTGCTGGCGCAGCGCTACCTCGGCATCGAGCAGGTGCGCTTTGGCGAGCGCCTACAGGTGCAGTGGCAGATCGATCCGCGTGCTGGCAGCGCCTTGCTGCCGCCGCTCCTGCTGCAACCGCTGGTGGAGAACGCCGTCAAGCACGGCGTCGAGCCCAGCAGCTGGGGCGGGCGCCTGCGCGTCTGCACCGAGCTGCGCGGCAGCCGCGTGGTGGTGCGCATCACCAACACCCTGCCCGCCGACAGCGCCCGCACCGGTGCGAGCGCGCCCGGGCACGGCATTGCGCTGGCCAACGTGCGTGCGCGCCTGGCGCTGCTGCACGATGTGCAGGCCGAATTCAGCGCCGGCGTGCGCGGCAGCCTGTACGAAGTGCGTCTGACACTGCCGCCCACCCGCGCCTCCAGCCCCGTCGAAGCGGGCCGTCGCAGCCCAACCACCCGCAAGCCATGAACATCCTGATCGTTGACGACGAAGCCCTGGCGCGCCGCCGCCTGGCGAGCTTGCTGGCCGACTGCCCGGCGAATCCGCCGCACCGCGTCAGCGAAGCGGCCAGCAGCGCCGACGCCCTGGCCCTGCTGGCGCCGGTGGACGGGCGCGGCTTTGATCTGCTGCTGCTCGACATCCACATGCCTGGGCTCGACGGCCTGGCCTTTGCGCACCGGGTGCGGGCGCTGGCCTGGCCGCCCGCCATCGTCTTCGTCACCGCGCACGCCGAGCACGCCGTCAGCGCTTTCGAGCTCGATGCGGCCGATTACCTCACCAAGCCGGTGCGCCTGGAGCGCCTGCAGCAAGCGCTGGCCAAGGTGCAGCGCCTGCGTGAAATGGCAACGCGTACGCCCCCGGCTGCGGAGTCGCTGGGAGAGGTGCTCTTGATTCAGGACCGCGGGCGCACCGAACGCGTGCCCCTGACCGAGGTGCTGCTATGCAAGGCCGAACTGAAATACGTCACCTTGCGCACCGCATCACGCAGCTACGTGCTCGACAGCACCCTGGCAGAGCTCGAAGCGCGCCACGGCGCACAACTGATGCGGGTGCACCGCAATGCGCTGGTGGCACGCCACGCGGTACGGGCGCTGGAAAAGCACTTTGACGCCGAAGAGGGCGACTGCTGGGCGGTGCGGCTGGCGGGGCTGGCCGAGCCGATCATGGTCTCGCGCCGCCAGGTGGCGGCCGTGCGAGAGGAAATTGCGCACGGTTGAAAACGCGAATCTGCTATAATAAATATAGCTATCAGCGATTGTCAGTCAAGCGCTAGAGGCCATTTTCCCTTAAAATCAGGACTCACGCAAAATGGTTGCCAGCAAGGCGCTCTGACGCAGACAGTGCAAGCGCACGGCAAGGAAGAGCAACGCCGCTGGGGCGATTTTGCGTAAGTCCTAAGAATTTTGACTTGCAAGGTCAGGCCAGTCGCACCGGAATGCCGCGCTCCGCCATGGCGCGCTTGGCCTGCTGCACGGTGAACTCGCCATAGTGAAAAATGCTGGCGGCCAGCACGGCGTCGGCGCCGCCGATCTGGATGCCGTCGCACAAATGCGCCAGCGTCCCGACACCGCCCGAGGCAATCACCGGCACAGCGACGGCGTCGCTCACCGCGCGCGTGAGCTCCAGGTCAAAACCTGCCTTGGTGCCGTCGCGGTCCATGCTGGTGAGCAAAATCTCACCGGCACCGCGCCGCGCCATCTCGCGCGCCCAGGCCACGGCGTCCAGCCCGGTGTTCCTGCGCCCGCCATGGCTGAAAACGTCCCAACCCGGGCCGCGCAACTCACCATCGGCGCCCCGCTGCGCTGCTTCATCCGCGCTGCGGCGCTTGGCGTCAATGGCCACAACGATGCACTGCGCGCCGTAACGTTCCGAGGCCGCGTTGATGACGTCCGGGTTGGCAATGGCGGCAGAGTTGAAGCTGGTCTTGTCGGCGCCAGCGTTGAGCAGGCGGCGCACGTCGTCCACAGTGCGCACGCCGCCGCCCACGGTGAGCGGAATGAACACCTGGCTGGCCACGGCTTCGATGATGTGCAGGATCAGGTCCCGCTCGTCGCTGGTGGCCGTGATGTCAAGAAACGTGAGCTCGTCGGCCCCCTGCTCGTTGTAGCGCTCGGCAATTTCCACCGGATCGCCCGCGTCGCGCAGTTCAACAAAATTGATCCCTTTGACCACGCGACCTCCGGTGACGTCGAGGCAGGGAATGATGCGTTTGGCGAGCATGGCAGCGAGATAGAGCAGTTCAAAATCGAGGACCGCAAGATAGCACGTGGCGCGGCATGATTGGCGCCTGTGGACTCTGCTCAAGCTTCACAGCAAGAACCGCCGGATGTGGCTATGCTCAGATTTCCGCGAATCGCACTGCTGCATTGAACGCCATGTCGCCCCTTTCCCCCTCCCCACCGATCAACGATCCGCAGTACAGCCGGCGCGCCTGGCTGACTCTGGCAGCGGCTGCTGCCGCTTCTCTGGCAGCGGGCTGCGGCAGCGGCAGCGGCACCACCGAGAAATTTCAGGCGACTTTCCTGCAGCCCTGGCAGAGCTATGAAACGCTGCCCGTCGCGGAATGGCGACGTCGACTCAAGCTCACGCGCGATCTCGGCTGCAACGAAATCATCTTGCAGTGGAGTGCACTGTATGGCGGCAGCTACCCCTGGACCATGCCTGAAGAGCTGATCCAACTTCTGTTCGAAGAGGGTCGCAGCAATGGCATTGGCATTCGGGTGGGCCTGCCCTACGACGAAGGCTGGTGGAAAGTGCTGAGTGGCAAGGGAACACGGCGCGTGTCGGAGTTTCTCGATCGCACGCAGGCTGTTTGCGTCGAAACGCTGAACAACAGCCGCTGGCCGGACCAGGCGGGTTTCCGTGGCTGGTATCTGCCCTACGAACTGGACCAGTACAACTGGGCCACCCCCGAGCGAAGGGAACTTCTGGTCCCCTGGTTGAGCGCAATCTCAGAGGCCTCTGCCAAGCGCTCTGCCCAGCCGTTGGCCCTTTCAACTTTTTACAGCCAGGTGGCGACGACGGGTACTTTGGCGGGTCTGTGGGGCGACATTCTCGACGCGGTCCGGCTGCGTCCCATGCTGCAGGACGGCGTAGGCGTGGCGGGCCTTGGCAACTACGCAGGGCTGGAGCCTTTGCGCCTGCTGCTGCGCGAGCGCAACATTCCCTTTGACCTGATTGTGGAACTGTTCGAGCAACTGCCCTCCCTGCCCAATAGCAACGATGCGTTCCGGGCCAAACCAGCCTCGGGCGAGCGCATCAGTGAGCAGATGCAAGTGGCACGCAGCTTCGGAGCGGACCGCATCGTGGCCTTCGCCGTTGATCCCTGGTTGCTCAGCAGCTCGGACGACGAGCTGACCTTTCCGTATTCCTGGGGGAGCCAGGTCTAGGCGTGACCGATCACCAGCCCTGCGCGGGCGCAGCCGCATGCTTGCCGATCTCGAGGGCGGCGACGAGAATGCTGATTTTCAGTGGAACCTTCTTGCATGAAATCCGTCAGCGCCGTGCCTGAAGCCCAAGTCGAAGCATCCGCAACTGCCTCCTCCGCCGCCATTGCTGCCCAATACGCCGACGCAGTCGACCAGGCGGGCCAGCTGCCCGTGCAAGCCCTGGAAGCCTTGCGCGCTGAGGGCTTGCTCGGGCTGCTGGTTCCCCGTCGCTTCGGCGGACCCGAGTTGTCGCTGCGTGCCGTCACCAATATCTGTCGGCGACTGGCTGAGGGCTGCGCTTCGACGGGCTTGATTTTCGCCATGCACCAGTCGCAGGCTGCTGTCGCCATCGAGCATTCAGGCGAGAGCGAATGGCACCAGCAACTGCTGCTGCGCATGGCGCGCGAGCAAAGCTTGATTGCCTCTGCCACCACCGAAGGGGCCACGGGTGGCTCCATCCGAACCAGTGCTTGCTTTATCGATCTGAAAGACAATGGGCTGCATTTGCACAAGAGCGGCTCGGTCATTTCCTATGCGCATGCGGCCGATGTTTTTCTGGTGTCGGCGCGCCGATCCGAAGATGCGGCGGCATCAGACCAGCAGCTGGTAGCGGTGCTGCGCGAGCAACTTGCATTGGAGTCGTGTGGCCGCTGGAATCCGCTGGGCATGCGCGGCGCCTGCACCGATCGCTTCAATCTCACCGCGCACTGCTCAGCTGAGCAGATCTTCCCTGGTCGCTTTGCCAATGTGATGTCAGACACCATGCTGCCCAGCTCCCACATTTTGCTGGGCTCCGTGTGGCTGGGCATTGCGGCTGCGGCGCTCGGCCGGGCGCAGGCCTTTCTGCGCAAGCGCAACCGCGCGGGTGCCCCGCTCAACCCAATCGCAAATCTGCGTCTGGCCGAAGGCGAAGCCATGGTGCACCAGATGCGCGCGCTGATTGCGGCCAACCTGTCACTGTATGAGGCGGACGACTCCCAGACTTCCACCACCGACCGCATGGTGAGCTACAACACGCTCAAGGTCAGCGCCTCAGCGCTGGTGATTCGCGTCACCGAGATTGCCTTGCGTATCTGTGGCATTCAGGGCTACATGGAGGATGGCGAGTTCTACCTGAGCCGCCATATCCGCGACGCCCACTCTGCCATGGTGATGGTCAACGACGACCGCATTCTCGGCAGCCTCTCCAGCGTCGTGCTTGGCATGCCCATCACGCGCGACGTGTAATTTTTCTCTCTTTCTACCCCATGACCCCATCCGAAGTTGAAGACCAGCTGGCCGAAATGATCCAGGCCGTCATCCTGAAAAAAGTCGGCCCCGACACCTTGCTTCTGGAGTCGGGCCTGCTCGATTCTGTTGCAGCCGTTGATTTGATGTTGGCCATCGAGAGCCGTTTCGGCTGTACCGTGCCGCTGACTGAAGTGGAAGAGCACCTGCATTCCTTGCGCACGCTGTCCACCTACGTTGCTGCACACTGCTGACGCGGCGAGCACGGCTATGTATTTCGACTTCGATGCCTGCCGTTTTCAAGACCATGAAAGCGACCACGATGCCTGGGCAGTGATCGCTCATGACCGCAGCCTCACCTGGCAGCAACTGGAATCGCAGGCCCGCGCCTGGTGCGAGCACGCCCAGGCCCTCGGTCTGCGCGCTGATGCACCCATCGTCATCCGGGGACACAAGGAAGCGGCGTTCATGGTGGCGCTCACCGGCGCCCTGATGCTGCGTGCGCCCTTTGTTCCCGTGGACGCCGTGTACCCGCAAAGCCGACTGCAAAGCATCATCGACACCCTCGATGCCAACCTGCTTTATGACACCGCCACAGGCTCGTTCCATGTGCTGCGAGAGGGCCCGCCGCCAACGCTGGCCGAGAGCGGCCTGTGCTACATCATGTTCACTTCCGGCACCACTGGCCAGCCCAAGGGCGTGCAGATTGGACGCGAAAGTGTGCAGGGCCTGATCGACTGGATGCGGCTGGATTTCGACTTGGGCCCGCATCCGGTCTTCCTGAACCATACGGTGTTCAGCTTCGATGTCTCGCTCTACGACGTGTTTGGAACACTCGCCTTGGGTGGCAGCATCATGATGCTGGATCGCGATACAGCTGCTGCACCATTGAAGGTGGCGGAGCAAATCACGCACCACGCGGTCAGCACCTGGGTCTCAACGCCCTCTTTTGCCCAGCAGCAATTGCTCAATCCTGGGTTCTCGCAAACGGGATTGCCGTCTCTGCGGATCTTTCTGTTTTGTGGCGAACCCTTGCCTGTGCCCTTGGCGCGCACGCTGCGAAAGCGTTTCCCTGATCTACCCATTCTCAACACCTACGGACCGACCGAGGCCACGGTAGCTACGACCTTGTTGCGCGTCGAAGACTCCCATCTGGCGAACGACGCCATCATGCCGATCGGGCGAGCCAAGCGAGACAGCTGGGTGTTCTGCGACGCAGGCGAGCTGTGCATTGCTGGGCCGCACGTCATGCGCGGCTATATCAACCGGCCGGACCTGAACGCCAGCCGCATGTTTGAACGCGATGGCCAGCGCGGTTTTCGCACCGGCGACCTCGGCACTGAAGCTGCTGACGGCATGCTTTACTGCCACGGGCGCATCGACGATCAGATCAAGCTCAATGGCTACCGCCTGGAACTGCTGGAAGTCGATGCCGCGTTGGCTACGCTGCCGGGCGCCCGCCCTGCCGCCACTGTGGCCCTGCGCCGCGCCAATGGCGCTGTGGCACGGCTGGTGGCGTTCGTGGAAACCGGCAGCACAGAGGCGCGTCTGCCTCAGGATTTGGCCGACTGGAAAGTGCTGCTGGCCAGAAAGCTCCCCCACTACATGCTGCCCACCGAGCTGCTGGCCTGCGAGCGCATGCCGGTATCGGTGAACTTCAAAATAGACCGCGCCAGGCTGGCCGAAATCTACCAAGCGCTCAACGCGTGAAGGGATCGGTTCGGCTAGGCTGAATCACCAGCTGCGGGGCAGCGGCAGATCCCGTCAAAAACAAGCTCAGATGATCGCCTGGCTCCAGGTGCGGGAGCGATTGCGGCGCGGTTTTGGCATCGCCACATTGCCCCGCAAGCGACGCCCTGACCGGGTTGACCGATCGCGCTGCCGAAGCGCTGGCGGCCACAGCGGAAAACACCGCTGTACCCGCCGGTGCCAGCAGCAGATTCGCTGCAGAGCAGCCCGCGGCGAGGTTGTAAAACCGAAGCTCGGCCTTCAGCGCATCTTCGGTATCCGCCGTATCGTCGATGACTGTGAGTGCGTAGGAAGCAGCTTCGCGGCGCAGGGCCAATGTGCTGAAGCTGTCCGGGCGTACCTCCAAACGAGCGACTTCCTTTCCGTCAATCTGCACACCAAAACGCTGCCCGCCCGGAACGATGGCGTAGGTCCCCGCAGGCGCCTTGCCACCGAGTCGCTGCACGGGACCCTTGGCGACACGGACGGCAAGCACCGCAGGCAGGGGGTTGACCACGCGCACGTAAGAAGCGCCAGCCGGTGGGCGGGGCGCATAGAGCTGCGAGAGCGCCCCTTCCTGCGCCAACGCAGGAACAGCGACCACCAAAGAAAGCGCAGCCACTGTGCCTTGCAGGGTCCTGAAGGGTACGAAGGGGAAGAGGAAATGAAACATCAGAACTGGAAATAGAGGAACCGGGATTCCCGGTGAAGATGCATCAGACATATCCACAGCACGGCGAGAAACGCAATCAGCCACCCCCAGCTTGGCCGCCAGCGCAACCATTGCACACCAGCCTCCTGAACGCGAGCCAATGCCGGCGAAAAGTGGCCAAGAATCTGGTGCGAATTGGGCGCCAGCCAGACGACGGCAAGCAAGAGCGCCAATTGGATGGCCAGCAAGTGGCGACCCATGAGCAAACGCCAATCCTGCAGCTCCCCCATTTCGCTGAGCTCCTGATGCGGCCACTGCACGGCCTCCACGCCCTGCAAACCCGCCATGGCACGCAAAAGCGACCAGGCATCGTGAACGTTGGACGCCCGAAAGAAGGAAAAAGCCGCCATCACAGCGACGAAGGTGAGCAGCACACACGCACGGCTCCAACACCACTGAGACCATGCGCGACGCGGCGCGATGCGTTTGGCAAACAACACGCGCCAGCCGTGGTTCACGCACAGGTAGACGCCGTGCAGCAATCCGTAAATGGCGAACTGAAGGCCCGCCCCATGCCACACGCCCGCGAGCCCCATGGTGTAGAGGGTAGGCAGGGCAATCATCAGCGCAAATCCCTCTGGTGTGCGACTGCCCGCTGAGCCCACAGGCAAACCACGCCGATTGCGCCAGCGCGAGACCTGCATGGCGAGCGGGTAGTAAAGATAGGCGGTGAGGTAGCGCGTGAGCGTCATATGCCAACGCGCCCAGAAGTCAATGATGCAGTTGGCCTTGTACGGCGAGTTGAAGTTCAGGGGAAAGCGGATGCCGAACATCTTGGCTAGGCCGAGCGCCATGTCGGAATAACCAGAAAAATCGAAATACAGTTGCATGGCGTAGGCGACACTGGTGGACCAAGCGCCCCAGAACTGCAGCTCTGCGGGCGCCACAAATCCGGCATCGGCATACGGTGCAATACCGTCTGCAAAGAGTACCTTCTTGGCCAGACCAATGACAAACAGGGTGCCGCCGATGGACAGGTTGTCCGCCCGGAACCGGTAGGTTTCCGGCTCAGCGAACTGCGGCATCATCTCTTTGTGGTGCAGCACCGGACCCGCAATCAAGTGGGGGAAAAACGTGACGAACAGCGTGTGCTTGAGCAGGCTGGGCGATTGCACGAAACCGGCGCGGCAATCGAGCAGATAGCCGATCTGGGTAAAAGTGAAGAAGGAAATACCCAGTGGCAGGAGGATACCTTCGGGGCGATCGGCATACAGGCCCCAACCCTGAAGCACGCCCAGCAGAGTGACGAAATACTTGTAGTAGAAGAGCAGCGTCAGGTTGCTCGCTACACCGAACGCCACCATCCAGCCCTGACGGCGTGGCGCACTGGCCTGCTGAAGAACATACCGGCTGACCACGTGGTTGAACAGAATGGATGCCGCCAGCAGCACTACAAAGCGAGGATTCCACCAGCCATAAAACACGAACGATGCGGCGCACAACCACAGCGCCGCCCAACGCAGGCGAACGCGCCCAAGCAGGTAGTAGCCCCCCAGAGCCACCGGCAGAAACAAAAACAAAAAGAGATAGGAGTTGAAGAGCAAGGCGAACTCAGCGAATGGCGTCAAGCGCGCGCTGCTCGGCCGGGGTCAGCGGCAGCGACAAGGACAATTCGGAAAATTGCCACACGACCAGCTTGAGGCTATGCGGCAGAGTCCGCTGCCGGTCCAGCGCCGCCAGCATGGCGCCTGAAAAATAGCCACCGTCCTGGCTCAGATTCCAAACTTCGCCGCCAAGTTGTCGGCCCAGGCGTTCTGCGAACTCGCTGCGAAGACCATTGGAGTCACCGAGCAAAATTACTTGTGCACTTGTCCCTTCGTCAAGCAGCCCACCGCTGCGCACCGGCTCGATGTGTTCGGGCACAACCTGCTCAAGCTCAGGACGCCACCCTTTTGGCGCATGCTCCAGCCCAGCAAGCACGATCAAGTCGCCCATGCGCGGCACCGCTTCCGCTCCACTGGACGAGGTGAACTCCTGCGTCCCTTTGCCGCCCAGAATGGGAAGTGCTGCCTTTGCGCTGATGTCGGCCGCCGCTTCGGCGCCTTCTTGCGTCATGTGTACGTCGGTTCGGTAAAACGCCTGTGGCACAGCGCCCAGGGCAGACCGAAGATCAACAAAGGGCACTTCCGCGCCAGCGAGTGCATGCTGCCATTCATCCAGCCGTCCCGTGAGAGGCGCAGCCACTCGCAGACTACAGAGCTGGGCTGCCTGTACGCGCGATTTGTCGGGCACGGTAAGCACCAGCAGATGAATGCCAGTTTTTTTCCATTGTGCAGCCCAGTGGCGCATCAGCTCCGCCCGCTGTACAAATGCACCGCTGGAGCCCGGCGCTGGGCGCAGGCCGTCGCGATAGAACAGCCAACCAGGACAGCCCTCAAGCACCTGAGGGCCCAAGTCTCCAAAAAAACGGAAGCGCAGCGCGGCCGATGCCCGATCAACCCAAGTCTGGCCAGGCAGCGTGCCCAGCGCCTTGTTGACCTGTTTGCCCGCCTGGCCGTCCACCCAGGTGGACGGTGCCCATTCACTGGGCGCAAAGCGCAACTGACTGAGGCGCAGCACGCCCCAGACAAAGCCCGCAGCCAGGGCCAGCGCAACCACGATCGCGATACGCCGATGCCCGGAGAGGTCTGATTCGCTCGGCGGCAGCGGCGCTGGTATCGCCATCACGCCGGCAGTGCTGCGCCAAGCCTCCGGCTCCAATCCTGGGCAGAGAGGACAGAAGCTGCGTCCCATAGGCCTTCCGCATCGGGACCGAGGTGGAAATTGGGCTCAAACAATTGCCAGACCACCACTTGGGGTGGCTGCTGGCGAAACGCCGCAGACTCCAGATATTCGATCAACACGCTCCAAAAACCCACGTCGCCTGGCTTCCAATTCACAGAAACCGGCCGGTCAATCAGATTCGACAATTTTTGCGGAAACCCGAAATACGGCTGCACCATGCTGTTGCCCGTCACGTGAACAGGGGCGATGGCCGCATCAAGCAAGCCCGTCGTCTGGGTTTGGCGGCGTACCGTAAAAATCTCACGCCCAGCGGCGCGCCGTTGCTCTGGCGAGAGAAAGCGCTCTGCAAGGTCGCCATACCGCCGTTCCTTGGATATTGCGCCCAGCGCGAGCCCGGTACCGGCGGCGCCAGCCAACTTGGGAACCAACTGGTGAATGAGGTCCGCAGTAGCTTGTGCGGTGGCATCGGCCGCCGACTGGGTCCAGTGTTGATCGGTGCGGTAATAGACCGGCTCGCCTTTTGCCTGAAGGGCGCGATAAAGTCGCTCCACATCGAAACCAGGCACGCCGGCCGCAGCCAATCGATCCCGGATGCCTGCGTAGCGACCAAGCATTTCGGGCGTCAGGGCGTCGACAGCGGGAAGTTTGTCGGCGTAAAACAGCTTCTTGCTGGGCAGCACCAGTGCCACCAGCGCAATGCCGCGCGCAGCAAGCCGCTTGTGCACCTCAGCGACACGTGCCACCGTGGCGTCAATGGCCGGCCAATTGGGTTCGTCCGTGGTGCCCCATGCGGGGAACAGATAGTTGTCTTTGCCGATGATTGCCAGAATATCGGGCTGCGCGATGGCTACCTGCGGCAAGGACATACCAAGAGTGAATCCGAGCGACAAGCCAAGCAAGCCTCGCCGAGAGACTGCGGAAGGAGCAATAGGAGTTTTCATCGATTACACGAATATTTCAACAAGCTCGCGGTGCCGCTCAATACGCGAATGTCAAGCTCAGGAAGACGCCCTTGGCGCGGTCTTTAACGCCACCCAGGCGCGTGCGGTATTGCAGACTTCCGTCCACATAGGAGCTTTGCGCACGGTATTTATCGCCTTCCAGCCAATAGCGCACGTTGACGCCAACGCCCGCGCCTACAGACCAATCGCCGTTGATGCCGACCAGATCAAAATTGGAGGCGCCTGCCACCGGTGTGCCCGTTGCACGATTGCGGTCCGAGTACCAGTCGGCAGCGAGCGACACATGGGGAAAGAACACCAGCCGATCGCTGTAGTCAGAAAGGTAGCTGCGGCCCACCCGCACCTCACTGGCCGCGAAAGCCTGGCCGCGCTTGAGTCTGCCCTCGGAGCGTCCCAGCACCTGGCCTGAACTGTCGCGCAGGGTGTAGGCCGTCGGGGCGTCCATCAAGGTGTACCCAGCCTGCACGTAGCCTTCCATCGTGAACCAATTGCGGGCATCAAGCCTGAGCCCCGTGCCCTCATAAAACCCATACAGCACATAGGCCTGCCAGGCTCCGGCAGCCGCGTCGGTACGGTAATCGACCGCTCCGGCCTGCTGATTCAACAAGCAGCGCACGGCACTGGAATCCGCATTCAGAGAGCCACTGCGTGCCGCGTTGCCCAGAAAAAACTGCCTCTCCAGTCCAAAGGTGATGTTCTTTTCGGTCCATGGCGTGTAGCGCGCGCCAATTGCGCCGGTCGTCGTGGGAAAACCGGAGACGGCCTGGCTACGGGTCTCCGCAACATTGATCGTTCCTCCGCAAGGATCCGGGACAGTTTGTGCACCCGTGACATCGGCGCCACTGTGCAGGGTATTGGACAAGCGCCCATAGACGTCGAACGTGCTGCTGCTGGAGTTGAGAAACTCCGGCGGGCGCCAATACGCCTCAACGGTGCTGAAAGCGGCGTTTCCAGGCAGTGATACCGGCTGACCGACCAATGCATTGGTCGGTGCACGCGCACCGCGATAGCCAACGGACGCGGTTGCGCCCCACTCGCGCGAAAAATTGGCCACGGCGCTTCGGGTATCGAATCGCTGCTGCGCATCGAGTGCAAACTTCCCATTCTCTGCGTCGTCAATCGCCTGACGCAACATGGCTGCAGCCGCGATCCGGTTGCCACTCGCAGCCAAGGCATATGCCTCGTCCAGAATGTTCGTTGGCGGGGCATTGCCCGTGCTTCGAGCCGCCACAAAATCCTGCAAAGCCAGTTCAGGTTGGCGATTCGCAAGGCGCAAGTAGCCGCGCTGACGCAGTAAATTGGCGTCTTGTGGCTGAGCCAACAGGGCTTGGTCCAGTCGGGCCAGAGCTTCTTGCTGTTCGTTCGGTGTTCCTGCGGCCAATGCCGTAGTGAGCAAAATCTGGTTCGATTCGCTCTTTGGATCCTCGGCGATCGCTCTGCGCGCCAGCGCAATGGCTTGTTCATAGCGCTTCTGGCCGTAGGCGGCATAAGCGCGCGCTGCGGGGCTGTCCGTACCTGGGGCGTCCCAAGGCTGCATCTCGCAGACTGTCCCATAGGGCGTGTCGTGACACAGCTGCAAGGGGGCATAGGCAGTGGCAGGCAAGACTTCTTGCGCGGTCCAGAAGCTGCCAAGCGCCCTCGCCGCCTGGCGCCGGGACGCGGCCTGTTCGTCATCGAGCGCAACAGACTCAAGGAGCTTCTCGACACGCGCTGGCTGCCGATCGGCCAGCGCAAGGTCGGCGCCAATCAGGCGCACATTGCGCCGCAAGGATTCATCGATCCAATTCTGGGCCAGAACGGCGTCGATGTCCTGCTGCGCAGCTCCGCCACGCCCCAGTAGCTGACGCAAATAGGCCCGCTGAATACGGATTGTGGCGTTTTCTTCGTCTGTCTCCAGAGCCTCCCCTGCCGCCGCCTCTGCACCCGCAAAGTCATTGGTTGCTTGCAAGGCGCTGATTAACAGCAAGCGATGGCTGGCCACATCCGGGGCGCGGCGCACGGCCTCCTGGGCTTCCGGAAGCGCCTCCTGCGGCAGATTTTTTGCCAAGGCCTCATAGGCTTTCTGCGCGTGTTGGAAAGCGATGGCCTGCTCGGCCAGTCGCATCAACGCCCCAATCGCTTCGGCGTTTGGCGCGCCCAGTGCAATCGCCTGGCGGCCTGCCACGATCGTTTCCTCATAGCGTTGGAGATCTTCCAAAGCGTTGAGCCACAGCAAAGACCATGGCCCTTGGCTTGGATCGGTGCGCACCGCGATCTCGGCGTTGGACGCCGCATCCGCAAACTTTCCATCCGCGAGCTGCTCGTAAGCAAGCTTGGCAATGGGGAAGGCCTTGCGGTATTCGGCGGTGGTGGGAACTTCTGAAACACCTGCAGGGGCGGGCCGCAAGTTTTCCAAGGCCGCTTGCAATTCGGGACTGCCGTGGCCGCTTGCAATGGCCTCTGCTGCGGCTCGCTCGGCCTCATCATGACGATTGAGCTTCTGCAATGCGTAGACACGCAGTTGGTACAAACGAACCACATCGGGCCGAAGTTTCAACGCGGCATCGGCGCGGCGCAGGGCAGTCTCGTAGTCACCGCGAGCGTAGGCTTTGTAGCCCTGATCAGACAAGCGCCAGGCCAGTCCACGCAGTCGCCCACCTTGCCGGGCACGGGCCGCTGGCCGGTGCGACCTTGGTTCAAGCGCTTGCGGAGTGTCTGACTGAGGGCTGTCCGCTTGCGAAGCACGCGGTGTCGGCATTACCAGTTCTGCTGGACTTTGCGGTCTGGGCGCCTGCCACATCGGCAAAGCAGGCATCTGCAAACGCACATAGCGACGCAATGCGCGCTGGAATTCGTCGTCTACCACTGTGTCTGCAGGCCCACGGCCCCAGGGCGCAGGGTCTGTCCGCTCAATAGCCTGCAACGCCGTCTGCCAAGCAGATGGAGGTTTCGGCGGGACGGGGGCAGGAGTCGACGCAGACTTGGCCAGCCTGTCTGGCGCCGGCGAATCCTGGGGCCGCAATACCAGCTCTGCAGAGAGGCGCAAGCGCGCAACCGTCGCATCGCTCGGTTCGCTTGGCCGCTCGGCCAAGGCAAGCTCGTTGTCAGCAGAAGATCGCCCACCCACAGGATGCAGAGCTCCGGGTGACGTGAGCTGCAAGGACATGGTTAGTCGCAGCGGGCTCTCCTCGCCACGCCCCTGACTCTGCGGCGACTGCGTGGGGACACGCATCCCGGCGGCAAGAAGGGGAGCGGCAGGCCATGCCATGGCAAGGGCCACGGCCAACAAGGTTCGACTTCGCAAAGGCTTCATACGGTAACAACGTCCTGCATGGCGGGCGGCGGCGCGGGCGCGGGCGCCAACTCGGCCTGCTGGAAGGAAATGGCTTCCTCCAAAGTGTGCTGGTCCAGCCAGCCTTGCTCCAGCAATATGCGGCCCAGGGGCCGCCCCAAATCCCTTTGCATGGCCAGCGCCTGCTCCAGATGGTCGGCATCAATGGCACGCCAGGACAGCAGCACCTCGCCCAGGCGCTGGCGATGGGACTCCAGTTGATCGGCAGACGGGAAATCGTGCGCGGTCTTGTCCCAGAGCAGCCGGGTACCAAAAATTTTGTGGGAGAGAAACAAACGCCAGGCGCGCGCCGCCGCCATGGCGTTAATGAAATTGCCGATGACCATGCGCGGAATGGAAAGAAAACCGTGTTCCCAACCATACATCTTGCCCACAAAATAGGCTCGCTGCACCACACGCAACAGCAAGGCCACAGCGTTGAGCCCCATGACGGTCATGAACCATCCGTTGGTATGGAACAAGGAGGGGTAGTACACCGTCCACAAGCCGAGCAGGTCTGCGGCATAAAACAGAAGAAAATTCAGCATCAGAACGTAGCCAAGGATCGCCACGAAGGCAGTAACCAAGCCTTTGCGATCCCGAAACAACAAGTATTTGGTGGCCAGCGACCCCGCCCAGCCCACTTGCTGCCAGCCCTGCAGGCCAATGCCAATGGTCCAACGCGCCTTCTGACGGTATGCAGCGCGGAAGGTATCCGGAAAAAATTCGCGCACCCCCAAAGGCATCTGAATCGAACCTATCTTCTCGCGTCCAAGACCAAACCATGCGGTGCGGCGGGTCAAATAGTCCACGTCGAATTTGCCAAAAATCTGTTTCATACCCATCCGACTGAGCCGGGTACCAATGTCGTAGTCTTCCGTCAGACTCTCCACATTGAAAGGCTCGTTATGGGACGTTGCCGCTAAGAGCTGCATCGCACTGTGGGAAAAGCAGGTGCCGACCCCGGCCGATGGGACCATGTTGGAAAGGCTCTCGCGCACGACCAAATCCTTGCTGTGCCATTCGGCGAACTCATCCATATAGGTGCCCGCTACCAGTTCGAACCAGCTGCGCTCGAGCGAAGTCACCGGCAACTGGATGAAATCCATCCGCGGCAGCAGGTAGTTGTAGTACTTCAGCTCCAGCGGGTGAAGCACGTCTTCGCTATCGTGCAGTATGAAACCGGCAAAGGTATGGGACTGGATTCGCTCCTGCTGAAAGGCGGCCTGCACGATCCAGTTGAGACAGTCGGCCTTGCAAGTGGGCCCGTCGTGCGGCACCTCCACACGCACCAGCTGCCGATAGCGCCTGCGCATGCGCTCGACTTCCTCGATGGTGCGGTGATCGTTGCGGTAGGTGCCCACAAATATCGTGTAATTCCGATACTCAAGCGTTGACACCATGTTGCTGAGCATGGGCGCGATCACGTCGAATTCCAGCCATGCTGGGACCATGATGGCCATGGGCTGCTCAGGGTGCTCCCGCAGCTGCTCGGCCGTCAGTCGCTTGTATTGGCGCCGCACTACCAACGAGCGGTAGCTCTCGCGAACCCAGTACCAAGCATCGATAAACAGATCGTCGATGCTGGACAGCAGGATGATCACGCCGACCGCCGCCGTCAATATCTCAAGCCCGCGGTAGTAGTCGGCAAAAAGGTAGGGCCAGTACAGCGTGAACATGCTGAGCGATCAGTAGAAAATGCGCACGCTTACGAAGACTTCCGGCGGTTGCGCCTGATGCGATAGGCCCAGACGACCAACAGCAGCAGCAGCAGGAGCGCGACGCTCACAAGAGGCACGCTCCAGGACAGATAACGCCGCCATTCGTAGAAGGCGCTTTCGCCTGCCCGAGGAGGCTGACTCGCCGATGGGTTGCTGCTGTCCACCCAGCTCACTGGACCCTCAGCGCCGATCAGAGCGATATCCCCGCGGTTAAGTACGAAGGGCTTGTCTTGCGTTGCAGTCTGTGCGCCCAGCGGCTGCCAAAGGAGACCTGGCTGAGCGTGCGCACTGGTCACCTCGACGGTGCTCAGGCGCGCCAATCCATTGACGTCAATCCAAGGAGCGTTTTTCCCGTTGATTCGCAGTTGTGCGTCCTTGACGACAACTTTCGAACTGGCGCCATCCACCGGCACCTGCATGGCGAGGAAGGGACGACTCGGTGTGAACGCCTGGCCCTGCACGGCCACCACAAACTCGGCGCGTATGGGCGTGACGCCTGCCGCAACGGCCATGCGAACGACGCGCATCAAACTTGCGGGTGCGTCCGCCAGATAGGCTTCGGGAACGATGATCTGCGGTGTGCCTGACATCAAGGGAAGCAATCCGACGAAGGTACCATCGGGCTCTGAGTCGCCACCGCGCACGTAGCTGGTGGGCAACACGTTCACCGGAAATGCCTGCGGTGTTTCGTTGCAGTCATTGGAATAGGGCTGGCGCTGAAAAGATACGCGCACCACATTTCTCAGTCCGAGCGCATAGCCCGGAATGCGCGCGTCGAGACGCTCGGGACGCCCATCGGCCTGGAGGCGTTTGGCCGAAAGCAAGACGTTGTTCCAGAACACCGACGCCACCGGGCGGGTAGAGGAAGCACCGGGCGCGGCGGCCACGTCCACCACCAGATCGGACGGCATCCGGCCATTGACCGCCACCGCTCCCAGCGGAATGGTCGCCGTCCAGTCCCCCCGTGCCAGGACATCGAAACTCGCATCGCTGCCACCGAGGTTGGTCAGGCGAATGGCCGAGCGGTCTAACACGTCGGGCGCATTGGCTTCTGCCACGGTCACTTCTCGCGTGGTCATGGCGCTGCGCCAGACATCGGCAAAAACGCCTGCGGCCTTGGCACCACCATCCTCGGACACCACGATCACCGGACGCGCCCCCAGGGTCGCCAGACGAATCGAATGCGACGGCAGGGCTCCGGCCGCCACCGCTGTCTGCAAACTGCGCCAGCTTGCGAAAGAACGCGCCGCATCAGCGTCACCACCCAATTGAGCGCCCAGCGCATCGAGGGCAGCAGCAATTTCCTGTTGCAGAGCGGTGTCGACTACAGCGATGTCGCCGGTAGCAAGCGAAGAGCCCAGCACCACCAAAGCGCCCACCTCGGCGGCATTCTTTAGCACGTATTTGGCATTGCCTTGTGCAAGACCGGAAAAAGCCGGCAGGTTTGCCAGTCCAGCGGGCACTTGCCATCCGGTCGTGTCAATCGTCTCGCCAGGAGCGGGGAATGACTTCACCATGACACGGCGATTGGCCTGCTCTAGTGCGACGCCAAGTCGCCACGCGGTGTCGTAGCTGGCCTTACTGACCTTGCGAGACGCAACCATCAGCGTCGGATGCGCCGGCAAGGTGAGCCAGGCATCGGCCAGACTGGTCAGAGCGGCACTGCTGAAACGGTAGTTGAAGCGCGTGTCCGCAGAGACCGACAGCACGTTGCCCGTGGATCGCTCCACTTCGCAAATGCGTTGTCCCACATTGTTCTGCCAGTTCACGCGAAAGCGCAGAAAGCCGTTGGTACGTTGGCTGGTGTCCACCTTCAACACCTGGCTGGCATCGCCTTCGGAGACTTCAATGCGGCGCGAATGTACGGGCCTGCCATTGACGAACAGCACCATCGAAGTGCGCCCCTCTTCGGCCTTGTAGTAGTGCGCGCGGAAGTCAACGGTGGCATCGGCCAACTTCAGCATCTGGGGGACCGGAAGATAGAACTCCTGGCGACTGTCGAAGCCGCTCAGCAACACGTCGTCTCCGAACCCGAGGTCCGACAGGGAGAAACTGCGGTTGACCCAGGTGTCCCCCTGCAAACGCTGCAATGCGTCGCCTGCGGGACTGGCCAATGCCATCATCGGGGCAGCCAGACTGATGAGCGCCACTAGGCGGGTGAGGCGTTGCGGTCGAGGCAGGCAAGATGGCATGGAAGAACTCCGGAAAAAAATACGAGGACGACGAAACTGAATCACAGCGGGCTTCAGGAATGAAATTGAGTGAAAGGTCGTTCGCACAGGGCATCCACAATGCGGCTGCAGGCGTGTCCGTCCCCATAAGGATTCGCACTTCGGCAAAACCCGGCATAGATGGCCGAGTCGTCCAACAGACGCGATGCTTCGGTCACTATGCGTTCGCGCGAAGTACCCACCAGACACACCGTGCCTGCCGCTATGGCTTCGGGCCGTTCAGTGACATCGCGCAGAACCAGCACCGGTTTTCCCAGCGAGGGCGCTTCCTCCTGGACGCCGCCTGAGTCGGTCAAAATCAGGTATGCACGGCGCATAAGCCAGACGAAATCGATGTAGTCCACAGGGGCAATCAGATGGACATTGGCCTGCCCGCCCAAGGCGTTCTGCACGACATCGCGAACATTGGGATTGAGGTGGACTGGGTAAACAATCTGCACATCGTCGCGCTGGGCCAGATCCTGCAGCGCAGCGCAGATATTGCGAAAACCGTCGCCAAAGTTTTCACGGCGGTGTCCTGTGATCAACAGCAGCTTGCGGCGCGCGTCGAGCCATACATACCGCTCTGCCAGGGAACGCTCCAGCGCAGCATCGCTATCGAGCTTGGCAACTGTGGCAACCAGCGCATCAATCACCGTATTGCCGGTGACCCAGACGCGACCCGATACTCCCTCATTCAACGCAGCGTCGCGCGCTGCGGGCGTCGGCGCAAAAAGCCAGGTGCTCATGGAATCCACGAGCCTGCGGTTCATTTCTTCCGGATAAGGCGAATGAATGTCCCCGCTGCGCAAGCCCGCCTCGACATGGCCCACACGGATGCGTCGATGGAAAGCAGCCAGGGCGGCCGCTGCGGCGGTGGTGGTGTCGCCATGTACCAGAACGCAATCGGGCTGCACGCGCTCCAGCATGGCGTCAACCCCTGTGAGCAAGCGCGCAAACAGGCCGTTGAGGCTTTGATTGGGCTGCATGACATCGAGTTGGTGCTCGGCGCGCAGGTCAAATAAAGCCATGACCTGAGCGAGCATTTCGCGATGCTGACCGGTAATGCAAAGACTGGTGTCGAGCTGCGGCTCAGCGCGCAGAGCAGCCACCAAAGGAGCCATCTTGATGGCTTCGGGCCGAGTACCGAAAATCGAAACAATGCGCATTCGAGGAGTCAGTTGGTGCGCCCAACCAGTACTGCTCCCGCCAAAGGAAACCCAACCGGAAAAACGCAATCAATATACGTCAGTCGCGCCTTGCGGTGCGGCTGTTTAGGCGGGAACGTTCTGCGACGTCTGACCCTCGATGCAGCCATGATAGCAATTGTTCTTGATTGCAAGCAAACGTTTTCGACGGATTGGCCTATGGAACCCGAAGTGCGTTGTTGAAATGCGGCGTCAATCGGGAACGCGCAGACTCCTTCGAGAGGCTGCTTCTCTTGCATCTTCACAAAGCGAATTTGCAGCTGTCCCAATCAGCGATCAACTGCACGCATGCACGCATGCACGCGTCAGCGCTGCGGTGCAATGGCCATTTCAATGGTTCCGGGCTGACAAGTCGGTGCGCCTTTCTGACGGCATCGAATCTGCCTGCTGCAACGGGCAAGCGGCGCAGATGGAACTGGTTCAGGTCAAGCTGCGTGCGACGCCATCCTGCCAGCGCCAAGCGTCCTGGCACATCCGATCCACGCCATGCCGCGCCCGCCACCCAAGCATGCGTTCTGCAAGCGCGGGATCGGCCCAGCATTGGGCGACGTCGCCGGGGCGGCGCGGGACGATTTGGTAGGGCACCGGATGGCCGCTTGCACGCTCGAACGCGCTGACCATTTCCAGCACGGACACGGGGCGGCCCGTCCCCAGGTTCAGTGTCAGCAGGCCCGGGTGCACCTGCAGATAGCGCAGGGCCGCCACATGTCCATCCGCAAGATCACAGACGTGGATGTAATCGCGCACGCCGGTTCCGTCGGGGGTGGCGTAATCGCCGCCAAACACGCTCAGGCAATCTCTCTGGCCCGCGGCCACTTGCGCCACATACGGCAAAAGATTGTTGGGAATGTCCTGCGGATCCTCCCCAATCAACCCGCTCTCGTGGGCACCCACGGGATTGAAGTAGCGCAAGCGCGCAATGCGCCAGGCGCCAGGCTCGGCAGCATCGACATCCGCCAGCACCTGCTCCATCATGAGCTTGGTCCAGCCGTAAGGATTGGTGGCCGCGAGCGGAAAATCTTCGCGGATGGGCAGGATGGCGGGCTCGCCGTACACAGTGGCAGACGACGAAAACACCAGCGTGCGCACGCCGGCCGCCTGCATGGCCCGAAGCAGCGTCACGGTGCCTGCAACATTGTTGTCGTAGTAGCGCAGCGGCTCGCGCACCGATTCACCGACGGCCTTGAGCGCCGCAAAGTGAATCACGGCGCCGATGGGGTGCTCGGCAAACACTTTGGCCATACAGTCTGGATCCCGCACATCGCCCTGCAGCAGCATGGGTGCTGCTCCAGTAATCGCCGCAACGCGGTCAAGCACCGAGCGCCGGCTGTTGGAGAAGTTGTCCAGCACGATGGCCTGCAACCCCGCGCCAGCCAGCGCCACACAGGTGTGCGAACCGATGTAGCCTGCGCCCCCGGTGACAAGCACCGCACCCTTTTGAATCATCGTGTGACTTCCTTTTCTTGCGAATGCTTCGGCAAGTCATTCGATACGGGGGACGTGTTGCTGACAGCGACCAACGGCAATGCTTTCGCAACAATTCAGCCGTTCAGCGCATCGGCACGGGCCTGAGCTGCGGCAAAGTCGAGGTCGCCCGAATAAATGGCGCGCCCGCAAATCACACCCTCAACCCCTTCGCTCTCTACGGCGCAAAGCTGTTCGATGTCCTGCATGTTGCTCAGGCCGCCCGAGGCGATGACAGGAATGGTCAACGCCTGGGCCAGCTTCACGGTGGCGTCGATGTTGATGCCCGAGAGCATGCCGTCGCGGCCAATATCGGTGTAAATGATGGATTCAACGCCCCAGTCCTCGAACTTCCTGGCGAGATCCACCACTTCGTGGCCGGTGAGCTTGCTCCAGCCGTCGGTGGCCACCTTGCCGTCCTTGGCGTCCAGGCCGACGATGATGTGACCGCCAAACGCCGAGCAGGCGTCTTTCAGGAAGCCAGGGTTTTTCACCGCCGCCGTGCCGATGATGACGTAGCGCAGACCACCATCAATGTATTTTTCAATCGTGTCCAGATCGCGGATGCCACCGCCCAGCTGCACCGGAATATCTTCTCCCACCTCTTTCAGGATGGATTTGATCGCCGCATAGTTCTTGGGCTTTCCCGCAAAAGCGCCATTGAGATCGACCAGATGCAGCCGGCGCGCGCCCGCGTCCACCCAGCGCCTGGCCATGGCCGCTGGGTCTTCCCCGAAAGTGGTCGATTGGTCCATGTCGCCTTGCTTGAGGCGAACGCAGTGGCCGTCTTTCAGATCGATGGCAGGAATGAGCAGCATGGTGGTCTATGAGAAGAAAGCGGCGCCGGGAGGCTCAGAAAATCAAAAAAAGAAAGGGTGTGCGAGAACGGTGCAGTTGCAGAGACTCAGGGATTCCACTGCAAAAAGTTGCGGTACAGGCGAATCCCCTGGTCAGCACTCTTTTCGGGGTGAAACTGCGTGGCGAAGATGTTATCGCGCGCAATGGCAGCAGCAAAGGCTTCGCCATACTGCGCCTCCCCAGCACAGTGCGCGGCGCTGGCCGGGCAGGCATAGAAGCTGTGCACGAAATAGAAGTAGCTGTTGTCAGGTACTCCGTCCCACAAAGGGTGCACGGCGCCTCCGTGTGGCACCTGGCGCACCTGGTTCCAGCCCATTTGCGGCACTTTGAAGCGGCTGCCGTCCTGCTGCAGGCGGCCCGCCAGATCAAAGCGCAGTACCTCTCCCGGAATCAGCCCCAGGCCGGGGGTGTCGCCTTCGGCGCTGTGGTCCAGCAGCATCTGCATGCCGACGCAGACACCAAACAGCGGCTTGCTGGCGGCCGCTTCCAGCACCGATTCTCGTAGCCCTGATTGGCGCAGCTCACGCATGCAGTCGGGCATGGCGCCCTGCCCCGGCAGCACGATGCGCGCGGCAGCGTGCACGTCCTCGGGCCGCGCGCTGACGATCACCTGCCAGCCGCTGCCCTGCGCTGCCGCCTGCACCGCCTGCGACACGGAGCGCAGATTGCCCATGCCGTAATCCACCACCACCAGCGTTTTTGCTTCTATATTCATAGCTGCTTGCGCTTTATTCATAAGCGCTGGATGCCTTTTTTACTTAAAGTACGCCCTTGGTGGAAGGAATGCTGCCGGCGCTGCGCGGATCGCGCTCCACCGCCGTACGCAATGCGCGCGCGAAGGCCTTGAACGCCGTTTCGCACTGGTGGTGGGCGTTGACCCCGCGCAGGTTGTCGACATGCAGCGTGGCGCCGGCATGGTTGACAAAGCCCTGAAAAAATTCGTGCACCAGCTGCGTGTCCAGGCCGCCGATCATGCCGCTGGTAAACGGGATGTTGAGCGTGAGCCCCGGCCGACCCGACAGGTCAATCACGACGCGGGTGAGCGCCTCATCCAGCGGGACGTAGGCGTGGCCGTAGCGACGCAGGCCTTTCTTGTCGCCAATCGCACGGGCTACCGCCTGGCCCAGCGTGATGCCGACGTCTTCCACCGTGTGGTGGCCGTCGATGTGCAGATCGCCATCCGCCTGCACTTCGAGATCGATCAGGCCGTGGCGCGCAATCTGCTCCAGCATGTGGTCAAAAAAACCAATGCCGGTGGACAGTTGCGACTGGCCGCTGCCGTCCAGGTTGATGCGCACCGTGATACGCGTCTCTGCGGTGTTGCGGCTGACTTCCGCAGTGCGGTCTGTATGGGCGGAGGGAACGAGGGCAGAAGAGGTCATAGCGAAGCTTGAAGAGCCGCCAGCATGCACGCGTTCTCGTCGGCGGTGCCCACCGTGAGCCGCAGGCACTGGGCCAGCAATGGGTGCATTGTAGAAACGTTCTTGACCAGGACCTTGCGCTCACGCATGCCGGCAAAAGTTCGGGCGGCGTCCTGCACGCGCGCCAGCACCATGTTGGCCTCGCTGTCCCACACGCGGACCACGCCGGGCATGGCGCGCAATGCTGTCACCAAGTCCGTGCGCAGGGCGCGCAATTGCGCGGCTTGGTCTGCAAAAACCTCGGCATGTTCCAGCGCAAACAGCGCCGCCTCGCAGTTGAGCACGCTGACGTTGTAGGGCGGGCGCAACTTGTCCACCTCGGCCACCAGCGCTGCCGGACCCATCAAGTAGCCCAGGCGCACGCCCGCCAGACCGAACTTGGAGAGCGTGCGCATCAGCAGCACATGGGCGTTTCGCTCCGGCTCAGCGCGCATGCGATCAATCCAGCTGCGGCTGGCGAACGGCTGGTAGGCCTCGTCGATGAGCACGATGCCGCCTTGCGCGCCCACCGCATCGACCACCGCCTGCACGGCCTCTTCGCTCCACAGCGTGGCCGTGGGGTTGTTCGGGTAGGCGATGTGCGTGAGCGCCGGGCGGTGCGCCTCGATGGCGGCGAGCATCGCCGGCAGATCCAGCTCGAAGTCTTCGGCGAGCGGCACACCGACAAATTGCAGCCCGAGCAACTGCGCCGACAGTGCGTACATGACGAACCCCGGGACCGGCGCCAGCACCACGGGGCGTTCCGCGGCCGCGTCCCAAGGCCGGGCGCACGCCTGCGTCACCAGGCTGATGAGTTCGTCCGAGCCATTGCCCAGCGCCATGGCGCAGCCGGCCGGCATCTCCGCGTACCGCGCCAGCGCTGCCTTGAGATCGTCGCTGCGACCGCCGGGGTAGCGGTTGAGGGCCAGCGCGCCCAGACGCTCACCCAGGGCACGCTGCAAGTCGGGCGGGAGCCGGAAAGGGTTCTCCATCGCATCCAACTTCAGCATCCCTTCGGCCGATTGCACGGCGTAGGCGTGCATGGCGCGCACGTCGGGACGGATACGGTTCAGGGCTTGGTCGGTGCTCGTCATTCGGTGGTGTCCAATTCTGCAGGTGCCACGAGGAAGGGGTTGATGGGGCGCACGGCGTCCAGGGGCTGGTCGTGCGGCAGCGCCTCGGTCAGCAGGTAGCGGCAGCCCTGCTGGTGGGCGGACGAGAGAATCAGCGCATCCCAGTAGCCCAGACCGTGGCGGTCCTGCAGGTCCCAGGCGCCATCGACGGTGTAGGCATCCAGGTGGGGCGGCAGCCAGACGCGCAGGCGCCGCACCTGGGCACGCACCTGCGGCAGCACTTGGGGGCCGGCAAAACGCTGGATCGCCTGGTTGTACAACTCGTTGAGCACCTGCGAGCTGATGCGCCCACAGCGCGTCTCCCAGCAAAAGCGCAGCCATTCGCGGGCACGTGCCTGGCGGGTGGGGTCGCGCTCGTCCACGCTGGCGAGCAGCACTTCGGTATCGACAAAGATGGGGACGATTGCCATCGTTCAGCGCTCAAAGAGCGTATTGCGCGGCACGTAAGGGCCGCTGGAAGCCCCCCAGGTCTCAAAACCCAGTGCCTCGCGCATGGCCTGAACGTAAGCATCTTCCTGGCGCATTTTCTCGGCCAGCCACTCGCCCACCAGCCTCGAAACACTGCTGCCGCGCTTGGCCGCCTCAATGCGCACCCACTCAGCAGCGGCATCCTCCATGGTGATGGTGACGTTCTTCATCGGCGTTTAGTTTACACGAATTTCGTGCCGCACGAAGCTCGTGTATTTTTAGACCGCCTTGCGCGGCACGGCCGCACGCCCCTGCACTGGGTGGAGGAAGCAGGCAGGCGCCGGATGTCGCCCGCCCGTCTCAGCGCGGCTTGAGGCGCAACTCCGCCGCCTGCGCATGCGCCTGCAGGCCCTCGCCATAGGCCAGCGTGGCGGCGATCGGACCGAGCACCTGGGCGCCAGCCTCGCTCACTTCAATCAGGCTGCTGCGTTTTTGAAAGTCGTACACGCCCAGCGGCGATGAAAAGCGGGCCGTGCCGCTGGTGGGCAGCACGTGGTTGGGGCCGGCGCAGTAGTCGCCCAGGCTCTCCGAGGTGTAGGCGCCCAGGAAGATGGCGCCCGCGTGCTTGAGCAGCGGCTCCCAGCGGTGCGGTTCGCGGCTCGATATTTCGAGGTGCTCGGGTGCGATGCGGTTGGAAATTTCGCAGGCCTCTTCCATGCTGCGCGTATGGATCAGGGCGCCCCGGCCGGCAAGGCTCTTGGCGATGATCGCGGCGCGCGGCATGGTGGGCAGCAGGCGGTTCATTTCGCGCTGCACGGCATCGATATAGGCCGTATCAGGGCACAGCAGAATGCTCTGGGCCAGTTCGTCGTGCTCGGCCTGGCTGAACAAATCCATGGCCACCCAGTCGGCGGGCGTGCTGCCGTCAGCCAGCACCAGGATTTCGCTGGGGCCGGCGATCATGTCGATGCCCACTTGGCCGAACACATGCTTTTTGGCGCTGGCCACGTAGGCGTTGCCGGGGCCGGTGATCTTGTCCACCTTGGGGACGGTATGCGTCCCGTAGGCCAGCGCCGCCACGGCCTGGGCGCCGCCCAGGGTGAAGGCGCGGGTGACGCCAGCCACGTAGGCGGCGGCCAGCACCAGCGGGTTCTTCTCGCCGCCCGGCGTGGGCACGACCATGATGATTTCGCCCACCCCGGCCACGTGCGCGGGAATGGCGTTCATCAGCACACTGCTCGGGTAGGCGGCCTTGCCGCCGGGCACGTAAATGCCCACGCGGTCAAGCGGCGTGACCTTCTGGCCCAGCAGGCTGCCGTCGGCATCGCGGTAGCTCCAGCTCTCGCCACAGGCCTTTTTCTGCGCTTCGTGGTAGCTGCGCACGCGGGCAGCTGCGGCTTGCAGGGCTTCGCGCTGCGGCGGGGGAAGCGCGTCAAACGCGGCTTTGAGCTCGGCCTGCGTGAGTTCCAACGCCGCCACGCTAGGGGCATTGAGGCCATCAAAGCGCGCGGTGTAGTCCAGCAGCGCCGCATCGCCGCGCGCGCGGACATCGGCCAGGATGTCGGCCACGCGCTGCTCGATCGCAGCGTCCTGGTCGGCGGACCAGTGCAGGCGGGCCGCAAAATCTTCTTCAAAACTGGCACTAGCGCTTGATAGGCGTGCGGGTACAGCTACAAAATTCATAGTAAATCAGCGTCTCATGGAATGTCGCAGCATCCGCGACAGTTGCAGTGGCACACAACAAGTCAGCGGCCACCGTGCAAGGGCCGCCCCGCAGCACCGGTGGCGTCACCCTGCCCGCATCGCGCAGCGATGCGAGAGCGGGGAGAAGGCGCGAAGCGACGCAGTGGGGTGTTCATTTCACTTCGGGCCAATAGCACCCGCGAACGCGTCGATGATGCGGCGCAGCGGCGCCTGCTTGAGCTTGAGCGCCGACTGGTTCACCACCAGGTGCGAGCTGATGTCCATGATGCGCTCCACCTCGACCAGGTGGTTGGCCTTGAGCGTGTTGCCGGTGGACACCAGATCGACGATGGCGTCGGCCAGGCCGGTGAGCGGGGCGAGCTCCATGCTGCCGTAGAGTTTGATCAAGTCGACATGCACGCCCTTGCTGGCGAAAAAATCGCGCGCAATGGCGGTGTATTTGGTCGCCACCTTCAGGCGCCCACCGGGCTGCACGGCGCGGGCGTAGTCAAAACCGTCGCGCACCGCAACGCTGACGCGGCAGCGCGCAATGCGCAAATCGAGCGGCAGGTACAGCCCCGCGCTGCCGGCGCCGCCCCATTCGGCGCTGTGCTCGATCAGGGTGTCCTTCCCGCAGACGCCGATGTCGGCGCCGCCGAACTGCACGTAGGTGGGGACGTCGGTGGCGCGCACGATGACCACGCGCACGTCCGGCTGGTTGGTCGGCAGAATCAGCTTGCGCGACTTTTCCGGGTCTTCCAGCACCTGGATGCCGGCTGCGGCCAGCAGCGGCATGACCTCTTCGAAGATGCGGCCTTTGGAAAGGGCGAGGGTGATCATGGTGTCGTGCGTTGTGAATACGTTGAAGAACAAAAGCCGTCGAAATCGTCGTCAGGCAAGGCACAAACCACAGCGATAGCAGGCGCTATCGCGCGGATTTGCAACGCTGCATGGTGGCGACTTTCGCCGGCTTTCTGAGACGTATTTGCAAGGCACGGCACCTAGATTCTCTCAATGTCGGCGCCTATGCCGCGCAGCTTGGCTTCCATGCAGTCGTAGCCGCGGTCGAGGTGGTAGATGCGGTCCACCACGGTCTCGCCCTCAGCCACCAGGCCGGCAATGACCAAGCTGGCGGAGGCCCGCAAGTCGGTCGCCATCACGGTCGCGCCTGAGAGGCGCGCGCCGCTGCCGGCCAAGCCTTCGACCACGGCCACGCGGCCATCAACCTGAATGCGCGCGCCCAGGCGCAGCAACTCATCGACGTGCATGTAGCGGTTTTCAAAAATGGTCTCGGTCACTGTGGCCGTGCCCCGCGCCACGCAATTGAGCACCATGAACTGCGCCTGCATGTCGGTGGGAAAACCGGGGTATTCGGTCGTTCGAAAGCCTTGCGCCTGCAACTGCTCTGCCCCTTTGCTGCGCACCCGCAGGCCACCGGTTTCGGATTCGATCTGAACCCCGGCCTCGCAAAGCTTGTCGATCACGGCGTCCAGGTGGTCGGCGCGGGCGTGGCGCAGCAGCACATCGCCGCCCGCAGCAGCCACGGCACACAAAAAGGTTCCCGTCTCGATGCGGTCGGCCACCACTGCATGTTCGCAGCCATGCAGGCGCTCGACGCCAACGATGCGGATGCGGCTGCTGCCATGGCCTTCAATGCGCGCGCCCATGGCGATCAGCATCTCGGCCAGATCGGTAATCTCAGGTTCCTGGGCGGCGTTTTCCAGCACCGTCTCGCCTTCGGCCAGCGTAGCGGCCATCAGGAAGTTCTCGGTTCCGGTCACCGTGACCATGTCGGTGGTGATGCGTGCGCCCTTAAGGCGCGTGCGCCCCGTCGGCAGCTTGGCAATGATGTAGCCGTGCTCGACGACGATCTCGGCGCCCATGGCCGCCATGCCCTTGATGTGCTGGTCCACCGGCCGCGAGCCAATGGCGCAGCCGCCGGGCAGCGACACCGTGGCCTCGCCAAAGCGCGCCAGCAGCGGGCCCAGCGCCAACACCGAGGCGCGCATGGTCTTGACCAACTCGTAAGGCGCCTCGGGTGTGCTCAGGCCGCTGGCGTCGATGTGCACGCGGCCATCGGGCTGACGCTCCACCGCCACGCCCATGTTGGCGATCAGGCGCTGCATGGTGGCGACATCTTGCAGGCGCGGCACGTTGGCCAGCACCACAGGATCGGCCGTGAGCAGCGCAGCGCACAGCTCGGGCAGCGCGGCGTTCTTGGCGCCCGAGATGCTTACCTCGCCTTGCAGGCGGCGGCCACCGCGGATCAGGAGCTTGTCCATGCTTGGCGTATCTTCAAAATATTGGTCAAATCAGGCTCTAGCGCTTATACATAAAGCACAAGCAGCTATTAAAAATATAGTAATTCAGATCAGGCTGCTGGCTGCGCCGCCCATTCGGCGGGGGTAAAGGTCTTCATCGACAACGCGTGCACTTCGTCGCTCTCCATTTTGCTGCCCAGCGTGCCGTAGACGCGCTGGTGGCGCTGGATGGCGCGCAAGCCTTCAAATGCGGGCGAAACGATGGTGGCGTACCAGTGGCGGCCATCACCCTCGAGCGTGATGTATTCGCAGGGCAGCCCGGCGCGGATGATGTCTTTAATTTGGTCGGCAGTCATTTGATTTCTCCAATAGGTTCACAAATAAGCGCGGCGCACGCAACTGGCGCGCCCCAAGCCAGCGGCCGCCGCGCCGCACGGGCGGGCGTCCCCTGGGGGAAGCCGCAAAGCGGCGCAGGGGGGACGTCATGACCTGATCTTGTAGCCAATACGCAGCAGGCGCAAAGCCAGCAGGCTCACGCACAGGCAGGCACTGCCGACAATGGCCAGGCTCAGCCAGGGCGAGGCATCGCTCTGGCCAAAAAAGCCGTGGCGAAAACCGTCAATCATGTAGAAAAACGGGTTGAACAGGCTCACCGTCTTCCAAAACGGTGGCAGCGAGCCCACCGAATAGAACACTCCCGAAAGAAACGTCATCGGCACGATGATGAAGTTCTGAAACGATGCCATCTGGTCGAACTTGTCGGCCCAGAGGCCCGCCACCACGCCCAGCGACGCGAGCAGCGTGGCGCCCAGCACAGCAAACACCACAATCCACAGCGGGGCGGCGAACTGCGGCACGGCAAAATAGAACGAAACCGCCAATACACCCAGGCCGACCACCAACCCACGCACCACCGAAGAACCCACATAGGCCACGAACCAGGCGCGGTGGGAAAGCGGCGTCAGCAGCTGAAACACCAGACTGCCCATGATCTTGCTCTGCACCAGGCTCGATGAACTGTTGGCAAAGGCGTTCTGCAGCATGCTCATCATCACCAGACCCGGCACCAGAAACGTGGTGTAGCCAATGCGGTCGTACACCTTCACATGGTCTTCGAGCACATGGCCGAAGATCAGCAGGTACAACATCGAAGTGATCACCGGCGCGGCCACCGTCTGGAAACCCACTTTCCAGAAACGCAGAACTTCCTTGTAGAACAGCATGCGCCAACCGCTCATGGCGTAGCCCTTTGCGCAGCGGGGAGACTGGGCACCTGGGATTCCCAGCCAGGCGCCGCGTGTGCCGCCATGACATTGAGGAACACGTCCTCAAGGTCAGAGCGGCGGATCTCGATATCCTGCACGTCGACACCGGCTTCGCGCAGTTGCGCCAGGTGGCGCTCGACCTCCTGAGCGTCTTGCGCCGCCATCTGCACCACCCGGCCCGTGACGCGCGCCAGCGGCACCAGGGCTGGCGGTAGCGGTGTATCGGTCTTGAAAACCAGCACATTGCCGGAAGCGGCCTTGAGCAGCTCGGAAGTGCGGTCCAGCGCAACGACATGACCGCGCTTGAGCATGGCGATGCGGTTGCACAGTGCCTCGGCCTCTTCAAGGTAGTGCGTGGTGAGCAGCACGGTGTGCCCCTGCTTGTTGAGCTTGGCAATGAACTGCCACAGGGTCTGGCGAAGTTCGACATCCACGCCCGCTGTGGGCTCGTCCAGCACAATGATGGGCGGCTTGTGCACCAGGGCCTGGGCCACCAGAACGCGCCGCTTCATGCCGCCCGAAAGCTGGCGCATATTGGCCTGCGCCTTGTCGGCAAGGCCCAGGCTGTGCAGCAACTCGTCGATCCAGTCGCCATTGTTTTCGACGCCAAAATAGCCCGATTGAAAGCGCAGGGCTTCCCGGACGCTGAAAAACGGATCAAACACGAGTTCTTGTGGCACCACCCCCAACTTGCGCCGTGCGGCCTGGTAGTCGCTTTGCACATCGGCCCCCTGCACCAGCACGCGCCCTGAAGTGGCACGCGCCAATCCCGCAAGAATGCTGATGAGTGTGGTTTTTCCAGCGCCGTTAGGGCCCAGCAGGCCGAAAAACTCGCCTTCCTCAATGTCCAGAGAGACCGCGTCCAATGCTTGAAATGGGCCTTGGGGCGTGGAATAGGTCTTGGTGACGGACTGGAAGGAGACTGCGGCCATGGGAACCGGGCATTTTAGGTGATGCCCGCAAAACGCTGGGCGGCGCTGCGGTTCCCGCAGCCGTCAGGCCGGCGCGTTCAGCAGCGCTTGGACCCCATAGAGCGCTGCCAGGCCGCCGAGCGCCGCAGGCAAACCGTCCACGGCAAAGGCGCGACCACTGGCCAGCGCGCTGCGTCGGCACTCCAGCAAAACGGCCAGCGCCGACGAATCAAACACGCGCAGCGCGCCTGCGTCGATGCGCACGCCCTGCCCCTGCGGCTGCGCCTTGAGCGCGCCAAGCAGGCGCGCCAGCGTGCTGCTCGCCTGGCGCAAGGTCAGTTCGTCCGGCAGTGCCCAGGCGTGCGCCACAGCATCAGCCTTTGGCAGCATTGCTTTTGTTGCGCGCTTCCAGCGTTTCGATCAGGCCATCGATGCCGCGGGCGTTGATTTCCTGCGCAAACTGGCTGCGGTAGGTTTCGACCAACCAGACGCCGAGCACGTTGAGGTTGTAGATCTTCCAGCCAGCACCTTCTCCCGGTGTTTTCTCCAACCGGTAGTCGAGTTGAACCGGGTCGCCCCGGCCGCGCACTTCGGTGCGCACCAGCACATCGGTGTCCTCGGGGGCGGCCCGCAGCGGCTTGACCACCACGGTTTGCTCGCCCACTTGCGCCAGAGCGCCTGAGTAGGTGCGGATCAGCAAGGTCTTGAAACCTTCCTGCAGGCGCGCCTGCTGCTCAGGCGTGGCGCGGCGCCATGCCGGCCCCACAGCAGCGGCCGTCATGCGGCGGAAGTTCACATTGGGCATTACGCTTTTGTCAACGAGCGCGATGATGTGATCGATGTTGCCGCCTTTCAGCGCCGGGTCAGCGCGCAAGTCGTTCAGCACCTCGCCCGACAGCCTCCGCACCAGCGCGTCGGGCGCTTCCTGCGCTGCCAGGGCAGGTTGCAGGGTCAGCAGAGCAAACACCACGGCCGCAAAGCGGCCCAACAATCCACTCGTCATTCCAACTCTCCAGGATCTGCCACGTTCGTGGCCATAAACATCATTGTGTGGCAAGGCGGCGCGCGAAATGCGTCGGCCAGCAGCGCATATGCAAGCAAGTGCAAACCGCTGCGGACTGACTCGGCCCCTAGCGCACGGCGCCCGGTGAGGGCTCGGGGGGCAGGCTACCGTCGCTTGGCAACGCGCTCGCGGGTCGCTTGAATCGGCCGCTTTCTTCCCGGCGCACCTGAAGGTAGACCTCGCGGGTGAAGCTGTATTTGTCGAGCGCCGCACTGTCGAGCACGCTCCCGGCCCGCAGCAGGTTGGCGCGTGCATCCACGGCGCGCACTGCATACAGACTGTTGCGAGCCGAAACCGGGTCCACGACCGAGATGGGGTTGCCCCACATATCGACGGGCAGGGCCGCCGTGTCGCGAAGCGTCGACGGGCCCATGATCGGCAGGACCACATACGGGCCGGTGGGCACGCCCCAGCGCCCCAGTGTCAGGCCAAAGTCCTGCTTGTAGCGATCCATTCCCATTTCGCTCGCAACGTCCAGCACACCAGCGAGCCCCATGGTGCTGTTGATGGCAAAGCGAAAAAAGCTGGTGACCGCAGGTTCGACCCGCAGCTGCAAGCTGTTGTTGACAAACGACCAGGCGTCGCCCAGATTGGCAAAAAAGTTGCTGACTCCCGTGCGCACCAGCACCGGCGTGGCTTCCTGGTAGGCCGTGGCCACGGGCTTGAGCACGGCCCGATCGACCGTCTCGTTGAACTCACTCATTTTGCGGTTGTAGGGTTCCAGCGGATCGTCTGGATTGCGGTTCGGGCCACTGGCGCAACCGGCCAGCAAGCTTGCCAGTGCAAGTGCCATCAGAATTTTTTTCATATCGCGGTACATCACGGGTTTCATTTTGGGGCAGCGCCGTCGCTGGCTGGCGTGGCATCGGCCGCCTTGCTGTAGAGGAATTGGCTGATCAGGTTTTCCAGCACCACGGCCGACTGCGTCGCAACGATGCGATCGCCTTCGACCAGCATTTTTTCATCGGGTCCCGCCTCGATTCCAAGGTATTGCTCACCCAGCAAGCCGCTGGTCAGTATCTTGAGCGAGCTGTCTTTGGGGAAAGCATAGCGATCCTGGAGCGCGATCGTCACCGTGGCCTGGTAAATCTTGTCGTCGAACGTGATCGACTCCACACGCCCGACGACGACGCCGGCACTGCGCACCGCCGCCTGCGGCTTGAGGCCACCGATGTTGTCAAAGCGTGCCGACACGCGGTAGCCCGAGCGGAAATCGAGCTGCAGCAGGTTGGCCGACTGCAGTGCCAGAAACACCAGCGCTGCGGCGCCCAGCATCACAAACAAGCCTACCCAGACATCGGTTCGCAACTTTTGCATTGAATAAATCCTTTTCTGACAGCCACCGGCCGTTCAGAGACTGAACATGAGTGCCGTCAGCACGAAATCCATGGCGAGCACCGAAAGCGAAGCCACCACGACCGTGCGCGTGGTGGCGCGCGCCACCCCTTCGGGCGTGGGCTTGGCGGTGTAGCCCTGCAAGAGCGCCACAAAGGTGACGATGAAGCCAAACGCCACGCTCTTGACCACCCCATTGCCCACATCGCGAAAGACATCCACGCCGCCCTGCATCTGGCTCCAGAACGATCCGCTGTCAATGCCGATCATTCCCACCGCCACCCACCACCCACCCACCACACCGACCGCGCTGAACACCGCGGCCAGCACCGGCATGGCGATCACGCCGGCCCAGAAGCGCGGCGCCAGAATGCGGCGCACCGGGTCCACGGCCATCATTTCCATGGCGCTGAGTTGTTCGCCCGCGCGCATCAGGCCAATTTCTGCGGTGAGCGAGGTGCCGGCACGGCCAGCAAACAGCAGCGCCGTGATCACCGGCCCCAGTTCACGCAGCAGGCTCAGCGCCACCAGCTGGCCCAGCGCTTCGGTCGAACCGAAGCCTTGCAGTGTGTAGTAGCCCTGCAGCGCCAGGACAAAACCCACAAACAGACCCGAGACGGCAATGATGCCCAGCGAGTAGTTGCCCAGGAAGTGGATCTGGTCGCGCACCAGGCCCGGCCGGCGCGCGGTGGCGGGCAGCAGCAACACCAGGCGCGCGAACAAGCGGGTGGCGCTGCCCACGCGCGTGAGCAAACCGCGCACAGCGAAACCCACATCGGCAGGTTGAAACCAGCTCATGGCTGCCCTCCCTGCTGCGGGCCAAAGTCTTGGTCAATGCTGGGGCCGGCGTAGTGAAACGGCACCGGCCCGGTGGGAAGCGCGTTCACAAACTGGTGCACCAGAGGGTCCGTACTTGCGCGCACTTGCGCAGGCGTGCCCTGGGCCGCCACGCGGCCAGGGCCGAGGATGACCACCTGGTCCGCCAGCCGCAGCGTGGCTTCCAGATCGTGCGAAACAAGAATGGTGGTCAAGCCCATGGCGTCGTTGAGGCGGCGAATCAGCTCGGCCGCCGTGCCCAGCGAGATCGGGTCCAGCCCGGCGAAGGGCTCGTCGTACATGACCAGCTCGGGGTCGAGCGCAATCGAGCGCGCCAGGGCCACGCGCCGCGCCATGCCGCCCGAGATCTGTGATGGCATGAGATCGCGCGCACCGCGCAGACCCACGGCGTGCAATTTCATCAGCACAATGTCGCGCACCAGCGCTTCGGAAAGATCGGTGTGCTCGCGCAGCGGGAAGGCGACGTTTTCAAACACATTGAGATCGGTGAACAAAGCCCCGTACTGGAACAGCATGCCCATGCGCCGGCGCGCGCGGTACAGCTGCGTGTTGTTCATTTGCCCGATGTCTTCGCCATCGAACAGCACCGAGCCGCGACTGGCACGCTGCTGGCCACCGACGAGCCGCAGAACCGTGGTCTTGCCACCCCCGGACGCGCCCATGATGGCCGTGATCTTGCCGCGCGGCACGCGAAGCGAAACCCCGCTGAGCACCTCGCGTTCGTCGTAGCCGAAATGCACCCCGCGCAGCTCGACGAGTGCGTCTGAAGAAGAGGGGGAGGGCGTGGGCATGGACAAGCGCGCAAGCCGCCAGAAAGTGGCGGCAAACCCGTCATCATAGGGGAAATACCCATACCCATGCTGTACTCCTTGGCTGCGGGCTATACTTTTGAGTTCTGGTGGGGTGCAAGCGCCCCCGACGGGGCGCTGCACAGCAGGGCCCCTCACCAGGTTCCGCCTGCTTGCCGGGCGGAGCGCTGTCAGTTTGGCCCTGGCGTTCCTGACACCACCCGAACCCGAGGGCGCAAGCGCTGCGCTCCCCATGTTCCCTGGCACCTGTCAGCGTGCTGCGTACGGTGCAGCCGCTTGGCGGTGCGCCGGTTTTTGCCAACCGCAAGAATGAGGAAATCCCACCCATGCCCCCTGTTTCCACACTGGCCTCGGCTGTGCGCCCCCTGGTACGCCAGGCCACCGGCCTGCACCTGATCGGAGATCTCTACGGCTGCCTGTGCGACAGCCGCCTGATGCTTGACGCCGCTTACCTGGAGAACTTCTGCAAGGAACGCGTGGTCGCTGCCGATCTGACCGCCGTGGGCAGTTTGTTCCACAGCTTTGGCGAAGGCGGCGGCGTGACCGGCGTGGTCGTTCTGGCCGAATCGCATCTGTCCATTCACACTTGGCCTGAGGCGGGTTATGTGACGCTGGACGTGTACGTCTGCAACTATTCGACCGACAACCGTCCGAAGGCGCAGCAACTGTTTGACGATATCCAGGCTGCGTTCAGCCCGGCCGATCCGCATCTGCACCGGGTCGAGCGGGCGTGAACATGAGGCATCCCCCTGAGTCGCCTTCGGCGCCTTCCCCCTTCTCTCGAATCGCTTTGCGATTCGGGAAGGGGGACAACGCCAGCGCGGCGGGGCGGCCCTTGCGCGGCGTTCACTGGTTTTTGGGCGCGCTCGTTTCAACGGCTTTGCCTTTTTAGACTGCAATGACTCAACCGCGATACCTAGCCGAGCGGCTGACGCCCGACTTCGGCTTCTATTTGCGCGAAGGTGAATTGCTCGCCCGCGTGCAGTCGCAGTGGCAGCACATCGAGGTGTTTGACAACGCGCTATTTGGCCGCGTGATGCGCATCGACGGCTGCTTCATGACCTCGGAGCGCGACGAATTTTTCTACCACGAGCCCATGGTGCACCTGCCTGCCATCGCGCACCCAGGACCACGCAGCGCGCTGGTGGTGGGCGGGGGCGACGGCGGCGCAGTGGAAGAGCTGCTCAAGCACCCCAGCATGGAGCGCGTTGTCCTGGCCGAGCTCGACGCCGAGGTGATTGCCATGGCGCGGGCCTGGCTGGACGGCATCCACCACGGCGCGCTGGACGACCCGCGGGTTGAGATTCGCCTGGGCGATGCACGCGCGCTGATTGGTACCTGCGGCGAGCGCTTTGACCAGATCGTGCTGGATCTGACCGACCCGTTTGGCCCGGCGCTCGACCTCTACACCGTAGAGTTCTACCAGGCTTGCCGAGAGGTGCTGGCACCGGGCGGCGTGCTGTCGCTGCACCTGGGCTCCCCCATCCACCTGCCGCAGTCCATGGCACGCATCGCTGCCTCGCTGCAGGCGGCCTTCCCCATCGTGCGACCGTATCTTCAGTACATACCGCTGTATGGCACGCTGTGGTGCATGGCCGTGGCGTCGGACAGCACCGACCCGGCGCTGCTCAGCAGTGAGACCGTGGACGCTCGCATTGCCGAGCGTGGCCTGGGCGGCTTGCAGCTCTACAACGGCGCGACGCACCAGGCGCTGCTGGCGCAACCCAACTTCGTGCGCGATCTGCTGGCCCGCCCAGCGCAACCCATCCACCGGGGCGGTAGCCTGCCCGAAGCCATGGACCCCGAGGACCTACCAAAGATTGCGGTACTCCCAGTCTGAGCAACAGGGGCATTAATTTCAGGGCAAAACGGGCTCCATCGCTTATCCTGTATGCATAGGCAGCTACAAAATAAGGAGTATTTGATTACAGCATGTGCTGCAGGAACGCCCGCGTGCGCGCGTGTTGCGGACGGGCAAAAAAGTCCACCGCGCGCTGCTCCTCGATCAGCTCGCCCTGGTCCATGAAGGCCACGCGGTGGGCCACTTCGCGCGCAAACCCCATTTCGTGGGTGACGACCAGCATGGTCATGCGCTCTTCAGCAAGCTGGCGCATGGTGCGCAGCACCTCCCCGGTCAACTCCGGGTCAAGCGCCGAAGTCGGCTCGTCAAACAGCATGATGTCGGGCTCCATGGCCAGCGCCCGGGCAATGGCGACGCGCTGCTTTTGCCCACCCGAGAGCCGCGCGGGATAGCTGCCCGCCTTGTCCTTGAGCCCGACCTTCGCCAAGAGCGTCTCAGCCCGCGTGTGCGCGATATCGCGCGTCAGGCCCAGCACGTCAACCGGCGCGAGCGTGATGTTCTCAAGCGCCGTAAGGTGCGGAAACAGGTTGAAGTGCTGGAACACCATGCCGGTCTTGCGGCCGATGCGGCGCAGATCGCGTTCGCTCGCATAACTGCAGCGACCGCCCGCGTCGGTGCTGACCAGGGTTTCGCCTTCAATGGCGATGCTTCCGCTGTCGATGGTTTCGAGGTGGTTCAAGCAGCGCAGCAGCGTGCTCTTGCCCGAACCCGAGGGGCCGATGATGGCCACCACCTCGCCGCGCGCAATTTGCAGCGACACATCGCGCAGCACCTGCAGGCTGCCAAAGCGCTTGTGCAGGCCGCGTGCCTCGATCATGAACTCAGGCGTCTTGCCGTGCATATCGATTCTCCAGGCGCGCAAAGCCCCAGGTGAGCAGCAGCGTCATGGCCAGATAGAACGCGGCAGCCACAATGAAGGGCGTGGTGGTGAAATCGCGCTGCACGATGCCGCGCGCGGCCCGCAGCAGGTCGTTGAGCGCCAGCACGTAGATGAGCGAGGTGTCCTTCACCAGCGTGATGGTCTCGTTGCTCATGGGCGGCAGAATGCGCCGCACCATTTGCGGCAGCACGATGCGGCGCATGGTCTGGCGGTAGTTCAGGCCCAGCACGCGCGCCGCTTCGTATTGGCCGCGGTCCACCGCCTCGATGCCGGCGCGAAAGATCTCCGCAAAGTAGGCGGCGTAGTTCAGCGCAAAGGCCAGCACCGCAGCCGGAAAATCGGGCAGGCGAACGCCCACCACCGGCACGAAGGGCAGCGCAAAGTAGATGAACAGCATCTGCAGCATCAGCGGCGTGCCGCGCATCAGCCACAGGTAGCCACTGACCGCCGTGCGCAGCAGCGCCCAGCGCGAGAGCCGTGCCAGCGCCAGCGCCAGGCCCAGCGGCAAAGCCAGCGCCAGCGTAATGAAAAAGAGCTTGAGCGTGACCTGCGCGCCCTGCCACAGCGGCGCCAGCATCGAGAGCAGGTAGTCCATGCAGTCCTTTGCAGCACGCACCGAGGCGCGCGTGGGGCAAGCGGGGGTTTATTTGATGATGTCCTTGCCAAACCATTGGGTGGCGATTCGGGTCGCCGCGCCGTCCTGCTTCATGCCGGCCAGGGCCTGGTTGAGCTTGGCGAGCAGGTCGGTGTCTCCCTGGCGCACGCCGACACCGTATTCCTCAGTGCCGAAATTCTCATCGAGCACAGCGTAGTCCTGCGGTTTCTTGGCGACGTAGTAGCGGCCCACCACCTCGTCCACCACCACGGCGTCGAGCCGGCCGGTGCTCAGGTCCATCAGCGCGGTGACGTTGTCGCCAAAGGTCTTGAATTCCTTGAACGACTTGAAGACTGCGTCGTCCTTCTTCACGGCATCGACCGCGCTGCTGCCGTCCTGTGCGCCTACCACCTTGCCAGCCAGATCGGCCTTGGCCTTGATGGGCGAGGTCGCGGCCACCACCACGATCTGGTGGTTCTCCATATAGGGCGCCGTGAAGGCAATGTTTTTCTTGCGCTCTTCGGTAATGGTCAGGCCGTTCCAGAGCACATCGACACGCTTGGCCGAAAGCTCGGCCTCCTTTGCGCTCCAGTCGATAGGCTTGAAATCGACTTCCATGCCCATGCGCTTGGCCGCCTCGCGCGCCATGTCGATGTCAAAACCCACCAACTCGTTCTTCTCGTCGCGAAACCCCATGGGTGGGAAGTTGTCGTCCAACCCGACAACGATCTTGCTGATCGCCGCAGGCGCCGGCGCAGCAGACGTGGCGCTTGGTGCTGCCTCCTGCTTGCCACAGGCGACGAGCATTGCGGTGAGAGAAAGGGCGATCAGGGCGGAACGTTTGTTCATGGCAGCGAAAATCTCCTAGGGAAAACCCGAGATTGTCCCAGACGCAGCGAACTGCAACTCCAAAGGCGGTTTGCTTCCTATGGGGCGCGAATGGCATCTACTATGTAAACCATAGCTGCTAACGCTTATCCCATAAGCGCTAGAAGCTATTTTTACTATATTTTTTGTCTGCGAACGGAGCCGCGCGCTCGAACCCATCAGGAATTGGTCCACCGAGCGCGCGCCGCCTCCCGGCCTTCGCGCGCTGCGGGCGGCCAGCCCGCAGCACCATCCTGCGCCCCCTGGGCGGTTCGAGACGGCCGAACCCGGAACGTCTTAACGAGGCAGCTCGCTCGAACCCATCAGGAACTGGTCCACCGAGCGCGCCGCTTGCCGGCCTTCGCGCGCTGCGGGCGGCCAGCCTGCAGCACCATCCTGCGCCCCCTGGGCGGTTCGAGAAGGCCGAACCCGGAACGTCTTAACGAGGCAGCTCGCTCGATCCCATCAAGAACTGGTCCACCGAGCGCGCCGCTTGCCGGCCTTC